>Ga0207655_1000327_pt1 | contig 70037 bp, 69 predicted proteins | sample KBSM44metaG_FD_184398 | JGI IMG/M metagenome (GOLD analysis project Ga0207655, IMG submission 184398) | Miscanthus rhizosphere microbial communities from Kellogg Biological Station, Michigan, USA - KBS M4-4 metaG (SPAdes) (version 2) | ecosystem: Host-associated > Plants > Roots > Rhizosphere >... | reverse complement strand
AGGATCGCAACTTGTACCCTGTTCGTCGGGTCACAAGGTGTTAAAACAATAGACGATATCTAAGCATGTAGTATTCTCGAGCGTAATGCTGGCGGACGCGGGTTCAACTCCCGCCATCTCCACCAAAATTCGTGAAAAGCCCTGAAACGTAAGTTTCGGGGTTTTTTCTTTTTAAGATTCAAATTATTAAATCATCTATACGATGAGCAACGCGAGCTGGCAAAACTATAATTGGAATTGGATTTTCTAAATCATCTACGCGATGAACAACTAGATGCTTCACTAGTCGACATTGATAGTGAATTTCTAAATCATCTGGGCGATGACGAACGTTACTCCTAGAATATCCGTTGCGCCTATGATTTTCTAAATCATCTACGCGATGAGCAACATCCCGCATAAAGGCGACCAAGTACTGTTTTGTTTCTAAATCGTCTAGGCGATGAGCAACTATTTAGCTTCAAGTAAAGTCTTCGGCACGTGTTTCTAAATCATCTGAGCGATGAGTAACGTAGCAATGCTTACATCTGCAATTGAGCTGCATTTCTAAATCATCTATGCGATGAAGAATGATCCAAACGGCTTTTATGATAATCCAATTATTTTCTAAATCATCTGGGCGATGAGAAACGAAATAATTCGCCGTTTATCCCGTGTATTACTTTTCTAAATCATCTGGGCGATGACGAACTTCTTGAGTAAGCCACTTATCAACTTTTTGTATTTCTAAATCATCTGGGCGATGACGAACACTGTAAAAGTCAGAATATTAGGATCACTTGTTTTCTAAATCATCTGGGCGATGACGAACATAATTAAATGTTTCAAGCTTCCCTAATCCTTTTTCTAAATCATCTGGGCGATGACGAACATTAAAGAAGCTTTTAAAGCTCTGTTCAAATATTTCTAAATCATCTGGGCGATGACGAACTTGCGGCCACATATAACAAGCGTGCTTCATCTTTTCTAAATCATCTGGGCGATGAGCAACATCAACATAATTACACCCAAGCTTATTGTTAGTTTCTAAATCATCTATGCGATGAGCAACCAGCTCATACGATCAATAACAATGTGAGTGTATTTCTAAATCATCTATGCGATGAGCAACGCCAGTATCGCAATTTAAATCAGTAGCTTAAATTTCTAAATCATCTATGCGATGAGCAACCCGAAGATATTCTGAAAACTTTTAAGGATAGTTTTCTAAATCATCTATGCGATGAGCAACGAAAAGCTACTTATTAATGGCCAATCAATTCATTTCTAAATCATCTATGCGATGAGCAACTCAGTTACTATGATTAAGATTATTTATAAACATTTCTAAATCATCTATGCGATGAGCAACATGGCTTAGCAGGCCATCCCCTTTACCAATTCTTTCTAAATCATCTATGCGATGAGCAACAAGTTGCCTCCATAGCCCCACTAGAACTTGTATTTCTAAATCATCTATGCGATGAGCAACTCTGCAAAGTCTGAAATCAGAACAATCGTTAATTTCTAAATCATCTATGCGATGAGCAACAAGAAGAAGGTGAAGAGTTCGACATTGTTGTATTTCTAAATCATCTATGCGATGAGCAACTGGTTATTCCACTATTAAACGCTCATCACCTTTTTCTAAATCATCTATGCGATGAGCAACCTTTCAATATCGCTTCATAATATTTTGGATTATTTCTAAATCATCTATGCGATGAGCAACGTCACGATAAAATTTACTTCCCGTTTCTTCGATTTCTAAATCATCTATGCGATGAGCAACTGTGCGTAATGAATATGAGTTTACCTTAGGTTTTTCTAAATCATCTATGCGATGAGCAACGTCGTGCACGAATCGGAACACATGAAATTAAATTTCTAAATCATCTATGCGATGAGCAACTTCCGCACGATTAGCTTCGCTGGCTCGTTTATTTTCTAAATCATCTATGCGATGAGCAACAAATACCCAACTCATTACAGACTGTTTCTCTATTTCTAAATCATCTATGCGATGAGCAACGAACTGCACGAAGCACAGGCACAACACCTTGCTTTCTAAATCATCTATGCGATGAGCAACTATAACCAGATGAAGTTTTCCCGTTACAAAGTTTTCTAAATCATCTATGCGATGAGCAACATCATCCATGTCAAAATTCTAATTAATATCGCTTTCTAAATCATCTATGCGATGAGCAACAGAAGAAAATCATATTTCCGCGTAAGCCAAATTTTCTAAATCATCTATGCGATGAGCAACGCTGTTTAGTCTTATCAAGCTTTTGTAATTCTTTTCTAAATCATCTATGCGATGAGCAACCAGCTCCACCAATCACCCCAGAGACTGTGAAATTTCTAAATCATCTATGCGATGAGCAACGGTGATCCAGACGACAACTGGCAACGTGCTGATTTCTAAATCATCTATGCGATGAGCAACTTATGTCTGCGCAGGTTGCATTAAGCCGACGATTTCTAAATCATCTATGCGATGAGCAACTGACTTTGAAGGCAAGCATGTCAGTGTAGATTTTTCTAAATCATCTATGCGATGAGCAACCGTGTGCGTTACTCAAGTGGTTTTCAAATTGTTTTCTAAATCATCTATGCGATGAGCAACTAATTTCGCCTTGCGAATTGCGTGTCGGTTCTTTTCTAAATCATCTATGCGATGAGCAACAAGGCATATTTGCAAAACCTTCATGATGAGAATTTCTAAATCATCTATGCGATGAGCAACATTGTGTCTAAAGCCAAACGGTCTCATTAAGTTTTCTAAATCATCTATGCGATGAGCAACGGCTTGGGATGGCTTCATTTACTGCGATTAGTTTTCTAAATCATCTATGCGATGAGCAACGAGAATTTATCGGATTATCTCGAGGTCTTATTTTTCTAAATCATCTATGCGATGAGCAACATGTCTGGTCACTGAAATCGCCAGCCGATTTATTTCTAAATCATCTATGCTATGAGCAACAATCCCAGTCAAAGATCATTGCAGCTTCCGCATTTCTAAATCATCTATGCGATGAGCAACGAATTTTGACTTGGATGATGACAACCATAGCTTTTCTAAATCATCTATGCGATGAGCAACCAATGAAGTTTTATTCATTAATTCGTCAGATTTTTCTAAATCATCTATGCGATGAGCAACAATGACTTGTTTGCATAGATGGTCTTTGTCATTTTCTAAATCATCTATGCGATGAGCAACGATCAATTGCCAATGATTTATTTTCTACTTCTTTTCTAAATCATCTATGCGATGAGCAACGGATATTTTCATCCTGTATCATTTCACGTTCATTTCTAAATCATCTATGCGATGAGCAACTCGTTACTAAAAGCGGTCTTTGTCCCGTATCTTTTCTAAATCATCTATGCGATGAGCAACTTCCAGATGCTGAGTATGTGAAATATTTTTATTTTCTAAATCATCTATGCGATGAGCAACACAAAAATTCAGTTAAGCACTTTTTCCAATTATTTCTAAATCATCTATGCGATGAGCAACCATACCTCTAGAGATTATAGAAATGAATTTTATTTCTAAATCATCTATGCGATGAGCAACTAACGTTTCCGCTAATAATGGCTTTTCTAAAATTTCTAAATCATCTATGCGATGAGCAACAGAATTTGTATATTCTCCGTCTTCAAGTTCAATTTCTAAATCATCTATGCGATGAGCAACAACTGGCTCTTCATACCAGTTAGGCAATTGTTTTTCTAAATCATCTATGCGATGAGCAACCATTCTGCAATGGTCGTCATACACGCGGTCAATTTCTAAATCATCTATGCGATGAGCAACTTGTGTGCGCTTAACGACTAATGAACCTTGAATTTCTAAATCATCTATGCGATGAGCAACTTACAAAACTGCAAGCAGATGCAGACCGAACATTTCTAAATCATCTATGCGATGAGCAACTATCAACTTGTGTTTCATTGACATCTTTTGGTTTTCTAAATCATCTATGCGATGAGCAACCAACTTCTTGTCACCAGCCTTTATCTCGATAGTTTCTAAATCATCTATGCGATGAGCAACTCATAAATATGTGATAGCGCGCCTTCTGGTATTTTCTAAATCATCTATGCGATGAGCAACTAGAGTTAAGTTAAAACAAAACTCTTAAAATCAATTATATAAGTTTTTAATGAGTGAAAATACTTCGTTATGAGGTACTTGGATTAAATGTATGATTTTATTTGATTTTACTACATATGTCAGTAATGAAGCTAAACATGTAATCTAAAATATCTTGGTCTTGGCATGTTTCAATAAGCTGCATTCGGAATTCTTTTTGATTTAATCCTTTTGCTGCACATGTAAAAGCGAGTGGCATAACAAAAGCATCTTTCACTAGATCCGCTAGGTCAAATACTAGACCTCCACGACGTGTTTTACCGTGCAAAATAGGTAGGGCAAAGCTAATTCCCATTCCATTTAAAGCAACTGCTGCATAGCCATAGGCAATATAGTTTCCATGATCGAGGTAGCTGTTGGCTATATCAGCAATAGTGTCGTGAGAATTTTTTCCGTCATCCCGAATAAACTCAACTCCAAAGCCTTTAGCAAGTTGTTTGTATAACGTTTTAGCCCAACGTCCTTCGGCTGCGAGTAATTCTTGTTGATTTTCGGAGCGATCAATATCTTGTTTGAACGTGTTTAAAGCATTTTCATCAATATAAATACCAGATTGAATCAAATCAAAATTCTTTTTCCATGATTGTGATACGAGGGCAATACGTTCAAGTAATAATATTTTTGCCATGAGTAAACGTGCATCATCTTCTAACCATGCTCTCATCCAAATTTGCATATATTCAGTGGGGCGATATTCACTTTGGGGCGCTAAAAATGTTAAGTCTAATGATGAAAATAAAGGGGAACCGCCAGAACCACAAAATCCAACCATGACATTAGATTCCGCTAAACGTCTGGCAGCCGCATCTGTTAATGAACTGCCTTTGCCAAGGAGTAAAAAGGCTGTGTTTTTCTCGGGAATATTATAAAAATATTCCACAGGTTGTGAGTTCTCCGTCAAGTAAACAATTCGATCATCTTTTAAAACGACACGAACTCTTTCTAGATAAAATACGCAGGCACGCTTTGAAAGCATAAGTGGGCGGCTGCGTTCTTGACGGAGTTGACTCATATTATATTTCCTTAAAAGACAGGTAGGGCAAAAGGACTTTCCTTACGGGCAAGCCCATAGCTATCTGGCAGCCCGTATCCTGCGTTTTCACTCTCCTGAACATCAATAATGACTGTAAAACCATGACCTGTACTGCTGACCACCTGAAAGAAGGGCATTCCTTTGGCAGTTTTTAAGCGTCTATCTCTTAAAGGTTCATTTTGATGAGAAAGCTTTGTGCGTTCAGCTTTCTGGGTTGGAATACGAAACTTTCGATAACTTTTCCAACCAGAAATTTTGGCAGTAGGAACAGGAATTGCGGCACCTAAAACGGTATAGTCGCGAATTTTCCAGTGTCCTTTAATTGCCTCGATTAACTCATCTAACTCATCCTGTTTTTCTGCAAAAATTCGCAAAATATCAAAGTTAGGTTTAGCTGAACGACCATGTTTTTTCTCAAACAGTTCCTGCTTCGCTTTCAATTTATCGGATATCTCCAACGCAAGAGCGTAATGCGCAGGAAGTTTCCGAAATGCACCATGAATGACGGTGTAAATTTGATTACGAATATGGCCAAGTTTTAAATCCGTATCATCTGATGATTCAAGAACACGGATATCCAGATAGTAATTGGCATCCATCATTATTCACCCTCGGAGTACACGCCACCACGAATTAAACACGCAATCAGGAACATGCCTTTGTCGCTGTTTACATCCAGTTCATCAATTTCTTTTAAAATATCGAATGCAGAAACTTTATCTTTACCCACGCGATAGAAAATCTGACCTTCTAAGTTTGCACCGTTAGGCTCTACTGCAATTGGCTTTTCATCGTTTTCTTTAAACAATGGATACCAAGTATCAATTGTTCTTAGAGCATTTCCGATTTTTTGGTCACGTAATGCAGCTTGACCCAGATATTGGTTGTCATTTGCTTTGTGGTCTGGTTTTTTCGGTGTTAATTGATATAGAGATCGAGAGAAACCTTTTGGTTTATCTTCTAAGTAATTTTGAGAAGGGAAAACTTCTACACCGCCCATTCCGAAGTCAACAATCGCTTCAATATGCAATGCAGCACTTGTTGATTCACCAGTAATTCCTTTTAACAAAATGTCTGCTAGTTTTTGTTCTTGTTCAGACGGTTGATCAAAACTCTTAAGGTTATAAGAAAGAGCATCAAAGCTAAATGTTTCAGGGTAGTCTTGAGCAGTCACTTGAATGGTAATACTTTCAGCGACAATGCGGTTACGCCATAACCAGCGGCCATTCACGATATTACGTACATAACGACGTACAACTTCTTTAAGTCCATCGCTTTCTTTGGCGCGATTTACAAAACTTAAGAAAGCTTGGCGGAAATTATATTCTTCGGTTTTGTCAGCACCAGCTTTAGAAGCACTTGCAAATAGTACATAGCTCAAGTCAATAAAACGAAAGTCCCATTTCACCAAAAGTTTGGCTTTAGGTTGTAATTTTGCAGATTCGGTAAGCTGAATATTGGTGACTTCACGAGCAAGTGAATTACCTGTTGCAGCCCCTTTTTCTTTGTTACCTGCTACGTTTTGAGTCCCTCGAATACCGTGATACATCACGTGTAAAGGTTCTTGTTTACCATCTTCAAATAAATTAAAAAAAGCCCCATCACTTACCACTGTGCCGCGTTGTAAAGAAAGGCTACCTGGTAATTTCTTAAAAATTGTCATGTGAAAAATTCCTTATGTTTAAAAGTGAGTTATGCATTAATGCAATTTTGTTTTAAAAGAAAAATGTCATCTTGCGGCCAGTGGTAGGTCCACAATAATTTTTGCAAGTTATGCCAAGTGTCATCCTCAGTCTCAGTATTTTTCCTTAGAATCTCGCCTAAAGAAAAATACTGAACAATGCCGGTAAGTGGTTCTGCATAGGCATGTGCTGTCGTTTCCTGATCTTGTGCTTGGCGAATACCTGCTCGTTGGTCTGTGAGTGGCTCAAGTAGGGCATAACCCAAATTAGTTGCCGATATCCAACTTAAATTTTGATCATTAAAGAAAGCTCTAAGTGCATCTGCTTTTAATGCCAATAGTTGGGTAAATGCCTGAACACGATTAATTTGTTTACGTTGCTGATATTCAATAAGCAAATCTTGCCGATCTAAAATGGCAAACCCAGTTTTGATTTTCTTTAAAGCTGTTTCTAATTCATTTTCAGCATGTGTCGTAATTTCTAAAAACTCGATAATTTGTCCGCCAGCAAAACGACTACGTTTCAGTATATTTGTTAGTTTTTCTGGGCTAATCCGAGAGCTAGAAAATTTGATAACAAGGCTAAACTCTAAATGACAAGATGCGGTGGGTTGTAAAGACAACGCATATTTATTTTTAGAAGAATAGTCCTTTTTACCAATAAACACGGCACCACGACGTTGAGCAGGCGTAAAGCGGCCATAGGCTTGCCCACCTAAACGCTGTTGGTCATGATGAATATAAATAATACCTTCTTCTTGAGTGCCTAATTGTCTTGCCAAATGATGCGCAAACATATTGGCTGCAAACAAAGGTACACCACCTAATAAGAAGCCATTGGTTTGCATATTTGCATTTTGTACTCGCATACGAGGAATAACGACATAACTACTCATCGAACAATCTCCCGTAAGCGGCGGGCGATATAACCTTCTGAATTGCTATCTAGGCTAATCGTTACAGTTTCATTATTTATTTCTATATCAAAGGTTTCATTGGTGATTTTTCTAGCCAGATAATCTGAGAACTTTATTCTCCAGTTATCATCTCTTAGTTCTGGATCAATCAAACCTTGTAAAACAAACGAAAGGCTCGGATGAACCCAAAATGAAGGGCGCTCAATCTCTTCCATACTTGGTAGAATTGTTTCAGCTTCTTCTAAAATATTTTTTTGGAAAGTCGCTTGTCTTAATACATCTTTAGCAAGGATATTCAGGAAAATAACTTCCTGATCTCGAACATCCCGATTAGTAGAAGGAGCGAAAATCTCGAGGTCATGCCAATTTTGAATGGTATTCGTCGCGGTGATAATAAGTTGGCGATTTAAAATTTCTGACCACTCTTTAATCGCTTCTTTTGCTCGTTTAGTTCCATTAAGCAGTTTTATTTTGCGGGATAGACGTATCGTAAATCCGTTATAGAAAATCGCTAATGCTTGGCGTACTTTTTCACTTGCTTGAGGAGCGTCAACTGTAATAGGGCGTTGCATTGAACGAACAAGGCTTCCCACATTTTGTGGATTGGCTCCGCCTATGCCAAAAACAGCAGTTTGAATGCGGTTGAACTCGCTGTCTTTTTCTTTGCGTAATTCATTTACAGCATCAACTTCTTGGTTCACCAGATAATTTACACCAGCAGCAGTAAGTGGACTAACTGAAACGTATTCACCATTTTTGGGAATTAAAAGCTGGCGCATACGTATATCAATGTTTTCTGTACCTGCTTGATACGGCTCATTAAAAACAGATGAAATGGATGGCTTGAGCTGTTCCACTTGTTGTTGAAACTCAGCATCTTCTGAACTGATATCATCATTGATCATGGCCGCTTTTACGACTTTAAAAATAGAAGCCGTTTTACCTGCATTTGCCTGATAATCGGTTGGAATAAGGAAGTCTTCATTTAATGAAGTTCGGGCACTGATATAAGGTAAATCAAGTGCTTGTTGTTTACTTAAACGGATTCCACCTTTTTCAATATTGGAATTAATCGTCTTTAAACTAAAGTGTACTGATTCTTCTAAAGCGTTTATAAAAATATCAGTTTGTGGTTCAGGCATTATCTTCCCCGTTTTTGTTATCTAGCCAATTTTTAACACATTATTTGAAAAATGAAAGTGTTGGAGAAACACTTGACGTCATAAATTGTCGCCAAGTGTTTTGAATATTAAAGTGATTGGTAATTAATTTAAGTAAAGCCGACCTTATTCATAAATATCGGCTTTAAATAGAGTCCTAGCTGGTATGACATGCATTACAGCAGTAATAACATCCATTGATTCGAGCGTTAGGCCACTTTCTTTTTGCTGCTAAAACTGCGCTAAAACAATGTGGATGTTCACCTAAATCTACTCTATTTTGAGGATATGGCATAAAAGAGCAACCTGTTGTGAGGTTATGAACTTCATAATCGCCATTTGCTTGAATATTTTGATTGATAATGAATTTAGACATAGCTCTTACTCCTCACAAATCATAATGATTGAAAGTAGATCTACGCTTTGCTGTATAGCTGGATGAGACAAAAGTTTGAAATGTTGTGCTATCATTTAGATAGTCCTCCGTAGTAATTGAACTCTGTGGAAATGGACAAGAGCAGATATGAAGTTTTCGACGGCTAAGTATCTGCTTTTTTATGTTCATTTAGTATTCAAAATATATATTTTGAATGTGTAAGTCAAATAAAATATATATATAACGATTAAGGGATATACTTTACTGATTTCAATTAAGAGTTATACTAAATGCTTAATCCATCAACTGAGATGGTTGAGAAATTAATAGTTATTATTAATTTTTATGTATCTATCATCGCTTAGATGATTTAGAAATCCACCTTGCAATTCGGCGAAATATGGTTTTCATTGTTCATCGCCCAGATGATTTAGAAATCAACGGAATCGGTGGAAACACCTTAGAAGAAGTTATTCATCGCATAGATGGTTTAGCAACATATAGCACCAGTATTAATGTCTAGTTTACGGTTATTCATCGCCCAGATGATTTAGCAACAAGCCTGGCGACTGACTAGGGTTACATTGTGTTGTTCATCGCTCAGATGATTTAGAAATTCTTGGGATGTGGAACTGTTACCAGCCCCTTGTTGCTCATCGCCTAGATGATTTAAAAAGTACCCTTTCACAATTTAAGACGACGTATTTTGTCGTTAAAAGGTTGTATTAAGCTGATAAAAACTTTCTCTTTTTAAAACAAAATATTATATTTTTATTACATTCGAACTTTAACAATAAACTATGCATGTCATTTTCATCTCGGCTTGTGAAAAAAGAGCTTTAAAGAAAACTCGAGCGATTTTGGATAGCTATGCTATTCGTACAGGACATTCGTCTTGGCAAGCACCAATGACAATGGATGGCTTAAAAGAAATTCGTAGCGCATTAAAAAAAGTAGCCACCCGACAAACTGCGGTAGCCGCTTACATTAATTTTGGTGTACGAAGAATGAAGCTGGCATGGGTTGTCGGAGCAAAGCATAAATTTGCACACGATGGTGCATATCCAGTTGCATCGACCAAAAAACAACAAAAACTACTAATGCTAGATGAATGGTTCAAAGTAAGTAGCTTGTTGGCAGGTGCAGCAGGGGACATGCATGATATCGGTAAGGCCTCACAACATTTTCAGAATAAATTAAGCCCAGAAATGGCAGGGCAAAAAATTAGAGATGATATTCGACATGAATGGCTGTCTTTAAAACTATTACAACAACTCCGAAAAAATGGATGGGACTGGCAGCTTGCTTGGAAGAATTTAGGTAAAGGTTTAGAGAAATTTACTTTAGGTGATCGACAAGAAATTGAACAGGGAATCCAAAACGAATTAGAAGCAGTCGATTATTTAGTTGTGACACATCATGGCTTATTAGGGGTGGAAGAAGCTTTAAAAAATGATCCATTAGCCTTACCTCACTATGAAAATCATGTCCGGACATTGGTTCCAAGCCTTGAACAAATGAGCTGTGCAGGTGAATTGCCAGACTCTATTTTTAAAAGCCATCAAAAACGTATGCAGCGTTTAACTGCATTAAAACCAAAACAAAAAATAGACCAGCTTTTGTACTGGAAAGCCTTAGCACTACATTCACGAGCAGCTCTGATTCATGCCGATCATATTGTCTCGGCACAACAATTTTCTTTGCAAAAGCCTGAAAATGTATCGTTATTTGCAAATACAAAGCTTAAAAATATAGGTTCAGACAAGAAAGCAAAATTACAGGACCAGCCACTGGAATGGCACTTACACCAAGTCGGAGATCGGGCTTCACGCATCGCAGTTCAAATGATGACTGATTTGAACTTATCAGGGTTATCTGAGCAAACAGTTGAATACATTTGCCAGCTAACCACTCATCCACGTTTCCAATGGCAGAACATTGCAGCAAATGCATTGCAAAAAAATATACAGAAGTACCCTGAAACACCCGCATTGGTATTCAATATTGCAGGAACGGGAAGTGGTAAAACACGCATGAATTTGCGAGCTGCGTGTACTTTACGACCAGATGACCCAAGAATAGCGATTGCGCTTAATTTACGTTCCCTAACTTTGCAGACTGGGCATGCACTTAAAACGTCGATGAATCTATCAGAAGATGAAATCGCCGTTATTATTGGGGACACTGTTACCCAGACCTTATTCGATCAAAGTAAAGAGAAAATTGAGTTCGTTGATGAAGATGAAAATCATCCAGAGCCTATTTTTGATGCTTGGGGTGAGGACTGTGATTTACCTGAATGGTTACATCCATTATTTACGGTTGAAAAAAATGGACGTAAAGTTTTAGATCAAAAGGAAACTACCATCCTTGCTTCGCCATTATTAGTTTCAACGATTGATTATCTGATTGCAGCGGGTGAGCCTCATAGACAAGGACATCACGTTAAAGCATTACTCAGAATGATGAGTAGTGATTTGATTTTAGATGAGGTGGATGGCTATGAACCTAAGGCATTGATTGCTGTTTTACGTTTAGTTCAGTTAGCTGCGCTGTATGGTCGTAACGTTATTTGTTCGTCTGCAACTTTATCACTTACTGTTGCCAAAACAATTCATCGGGCTTTTGAGTCTGGTATACAGATGCGGGCGGCTCTGTATGGAACCGAGAAAAAATCAATCATTGCGATTATTGATAATGAGCTTAAACCGCAGGTTTGGTTAGAACGATCAAATCAAAAATCAGAATTTAATACCAACTACCAAAAGCATTTAGATAATTTACAAGTTCACTTACTCTCTAAGCCTACTCATCGACTGGCTCAGTTGCTTTCATTACCTGAAACTACAGTTTTATCGTGGAAACAGTCAGTATTAGAAGCAGTGAAGCAACTTCATCAAGAGCATGCATGGAATTTTAAAAAAACTGAAAAGAAAATTTCTTTGGGACTTATACGGGTTGCTAATATTAAACATGCAATTCGACTTGCCCAATTTTTATCCGATCATTTATCTGAGGCAAAAGTAGCTTGTTATCATGCGAATGATTGGCTTATTTCAAGATTTTATAAAGAGCAACGTTTAGATCAGCTTTTAACACGTCATAAAGATGGTAAAAAAAGAAAAACTGGTAATGAGCAGATCGAGCAAGATGATGAAATTATTGACCTCATTCAAAAATCTAATTCTTTAAATATTCAATTTATTGTGATTGCAACGCCTGTGGAAGAAGTCGGGCGAGATCATGATTTTGATTGGGCTATTATTGATGCATCAAGTGTGCAGTCAATTGTACAAACTGCTGGCCGAGTCAACCGTCATCGATTAGAAAAAGTACAGCAACCCAATATTATGATTCCACAGTGGAATTATCGTTATTGTGAACGACGCGATATTGAAAAACTTAAGCAGCAAAGTAAACAGCGCAGACCTGTATTTGTATACCCTGGTTATGAAGGATATGGTTCATCTGTAACATCAACTTATTCATCTCAAGACTTAAGTGAACTTTTGCCGTGGGATCATCAGTCTCAATTAGTCATTAATGCCCGACTACGTTTTGATCAAGTAAATTGTTTATTTGCAAAACATGATGACCAACAAATAGGAAATTTTTGCCAAAATTATTTTAATGATCAAGGGGAGCAGTTATTTTCTCGGTCGGATGTAGACGCAAGTATCATGACAGAGAATATTTATAATTTAACGCCTTTACGTGAACGTAATTATCGAGAAACCTATATGTTTGAGTGGGCTGAGAACTTGATTGTTAAAAAACAAGTTTATGGTTTTGATGAAAAAGCGACTAAAACTTTAAAATATCCAAAATATGGTTTGGTATGGGACCAAGTGAAGTTCGAAGAAATTCCTGCTAAACCACAAGCATGGCTAGCTCTCGATCCACAACAAATGAAAGATTACTGTTATGAGTACCAAATTGCCAGTGAACAAGGCTGCTGTATATCTTTAACACCTTATAATAGAGATGAAGTGCCTACTTGGTCTTATGATTATGGCTTTGGCGTGATGCAAAAATAGATAATTTTTAAGTTAAAAAATAAAGCTCATTTCTTAACAGCCGTTTATTTCTCTAATGAATTTTCTGAAAGTACCAGACTTTCAAAATTTGAACTAGTATATTTATCGAGTGTTCTCACAATATGAATGGCTTAATTTTTTACTTTGTAAATTAAGTGGTTATTGAATTTTATAAAAAACTTTTGACGTTAATTGTGGTTGAAATCATTTATAATTTAAGCACTTTAAAATTTATATTACAGGGCAGGAGCGAAAAATTACGATTTATTCAGAGGCAGATAATAATGGAAATATAACTTTAGCAAAGATTAAGAATAGTAGTGGCGTGCCTGAACTAGATAGTTATGTATTGGAAGAGTTTAGAAAGAAAGAGATATTCTACTTTTTAATTGTTAATGGTTATCCATATCCTATACGAGAGACTTCTCAATTTATTTTCTCAGATAAATTAAATACTTCTGATTAAAAAAGAATATTAAACAGCTTTTAAAAATCACCTTCGGGTAGTTTTTCTTTATGTGACATTTAGTAACCAGTTTGTTAAAGTTGGTACACTTTATAACAAATGGTGAAAATTAGTGAAGAAAATCATAGCAGCTACTGTAATTAGTTTAGGGTTAGTTGGATGTATGACACCAATGACATCTACACAACAAGCAATGCCAGAGATATCACAAGTAATAGAAGTTCCTAATAAAACAAAAGACCAAATTTTTGAAGATTCAAAGATTTGGATAGCCCAGTCTTTTAAGTCTGCAAATAATGTTATCCAGTATTCTGATAAAAGTACTGGTTCAATAATTGGGAAGGGTAATATTCCGTATCCTTGTGATGGTTTTATTGATTGTGGGGCGTTTGGCAACGATAAAGTTAATTTTACGATTAAGATTGATACCAAGGAAAATAAAGCAAGAGTAACAATTAATGATGTTACTAGAACAAATCTAACTTATGTACAAGGCGCTATTAATAACATTGGTAAAGATGTTCCTATCACAATTGTTCAGCATCAACAAAAAATTGCTGTAAAACTTAATAATGTGATTGAACAATACAAGACAGCAATTACTTCGAAGCAGACCAATGAAAATTGGTAATTGAATCTAATTAATTAAAAAAGCACCCAGGGTGCTTTTTCGTGAAGTGTATTCATTTTGAGTATTACTTAATAATAATTGTTAGATTGGATGTTGATAATTTTTCTAGCCACTTCGAGTAACACAGAACCGCTAGAATTAGCGGTTTTTTATTGCACCATAATTAATCACTTATTAAATTATCTTTAAATAAGAGGATTTCAAGTGCCGAAATTTTTAATTGCTTCCCTATTTTTAGCTATTAGTCAAAGTACGATAGCGAATTATAATTTTAATGCAGATGATGAGCTTATTAAATTAGGGATTATTGGGCAAAATTTTAAGTATAAAGATCTTAATCTTGCAACTGAATTTTTTAAAAATGAATCTGAAGCAGCAAAAGCTTCATTTCCTCATAAATCCAATGATTACGTTGAAATAATAGAAGGAACAACAAGTCCATTTTATTCATCAATTACGCTAAAGTTATTTGTAAAACCACCAATTGAAGATGAAAAAGAGGTCACAGATTTTATGGAATCTGATGAGGGGATGCAAATTTGGTGTAATGAATTGTTCAAATTTAACTATATGAGAGAAAATAACCATCAAGTTGATATATTTTATTTAACTAAACTTGGGGAAAAACTTAAACTAATTACCCTTAATAAAGAAAATTGTAAATAGTACATTTCATGTTTGCAAACGAGTTAACTACTAATCTTTATTAAGAAAGAAGAAATACTTCAAAGGTGGTTTTTAACCTTCTGAACTGGTAAATTTTATCCATTAATATTGATGAGTAATTTAATGAAAAAAATTATTTTGCTGGGTTTTATTTTCCTTCCAGCTTTGATATTTGCAAAACCAGTACAACAAGATAGCTATAGTGTGCATGAGCAAAATTGTAGAACGATAATGGAAATTGCTCAGGTTATTATGGAAAAAAAACAAAATGGGTTACCACTTTCTAAAGCGTTAGAAGAAAATGACGATATTTTTAAAAAAATTCATAATAAAAATGTGGAAAGGTTATATAACTCAATTACTCGTGATGCTTATGAGCAACCAAATTATTCCACACCTTCAATGAAGCAGGAACAGTTAAATGATTTCACTGCGACAACCTATTTGGGTTGTATGGCAACGCATGATTAAAAGAGATATTCATATAAGTGTCGCCAGAAACAATCGTTGCAACAACTTTATGAGTGGGGCAGCCTATTGTTATATATGGTGTTGCCAAACTTATTCCTTCTTATCTTTATGAAGTCCCAAAAGCATACCAAATAGGGGGTAGACAATACTGTATAGTTTTATTGTCCAGTAGAGCAGACCTATTCCCCAAAGGCCCCCGTGCCACAATAGAACTTTAATTTTTTGCGCTGATTTAAAGTAATCCACCATTGCGACACAGAGATAAGGGAGCTAAGCCAAACGCTTAGCCCATGTCTTCTTTATCGCACCGCCGTATTACACTAAAAAAAGTAGGGGCAAAGTCCTGTGGGAGAGCAGGACTTTGCAAACTGACATGTTCTAGACGTTGCATGAGCTTATGCGAATACACTTGTTCAAGCCGTTGGTAAATACAGTCGCAACTGGCTTGGGTGTGCCCACCAGACAGGCAAATTTCTTCAAAATCCTGCTGAGTGTGAATGTCGCAACCAGAAACACCGTAATCGCCTATTAAAAGGCTTAAAGCCAAAATAGGTTTATAAAGTTTCATATTATTCTCGTGATAATTTTCACTAAGTTATTAATAAAAATAAGCCGCTTATATTTAAAGTATTAAAATCATTTAAAAAGGGAATAGTTAACCCGCCTGAAATACAGGAAAATAAAATGATTAAAATTTTAAAATAAAATTATTTATAAATTTAAAATATTTTAGGTGAGAGAAAGCCTAAATTTTAAATAAATAAAATTACGAGAGAGGATAGGGGGTTAATATAAAAAATGTCATGGTCAACTCCTAGAATTTATGGAGCTCTACCACCAAAGATCACCGTCAATTGATTATGGTGGTAGAACGAAAGGGGGTTAGCAGACTGGGATCCAAGGAACCAGCACGCGCGAGCGCGTCCCCCTCCCGTCCTACCGCAAAGAAAAGGGACGCAAGGGTCTAACGACTTATAGTGGAACTATAACCCGCCATGGATCTACGGTCTGCTAAAACCGACTGGCAATGTAGGCCAGCGAGACCATAATAATCATAAGTTTTTAACAGGTCAATTCAATTTAAATAAAATATTATAAAAAATTAAAATATAAATTTATATTTTAATTAAACTCAAAAGTTTATCGATTTAAATGGGTAAATTAATAAATATAATAAAGTTAAACTAAACGTTTAACCTGCTCTTAAAATGTATAACGATAATTAATTAATACACGGTGCTGGTCCCAATCTTTCCGAGACATGCCATTTATTTTTTCACCTAGGTTTGCATTTTCAAACTTTGATTCATAATCCAAAAATGAATAACGCACATCTAAGTTTTTCACCCACGGCAAGGCATAACTCACCGTAAAGTCAAAGTAACGCTCTTTACCTTCAATATCACTGCTGATGTTACTTTGGTGAGCGCCAAAGCCATAAATATACTTCGCCTCGGTTTTTAAACCTTTCACATAGTCTTTCCAGTTATATTTCAACCGAAGGGCAACGGCGGTTTCATCGTTATTGGTAAAGTCGGGGCCAATGGTCGCAGAGGTCGGAAACGGGTTGGTGCCGTGGTCTTGCGTTAAAACCGAGTTACGGGCAGAGTGCACGGCAAAGTTATCTTCAATCCAAAAACCATCAAACTTTGAAACGGCAATGCCACCTTCAATATTATTCTTGGCTACATTTACATCGACAAAATAACCATTCCCACGATTGTTAATGTCTTGGTCTTTGACACAGTCCAGCTCGGTTTCGGCACCGCATTTAAACAGCTTGCCATCATCACGCGAGAAAAAAGCCCCTGTGTTAAATGTCCACACCAAGCCATGCAAGGGCAACTTATATTGAGCAATCGCCCCATACTTTTTTAAATAATCTTTGCTATTTAAATATTCGGCATTCACGCTCCAGTTTTTGTACTGATACTTGGCACCAAGCAAACCGACATAATCAATGCGCTCGTCATTTTCAGTGACCAGTTTTTCAAATGAGTCCATGCTGCGCGGTTTCCAGCGGTCATAGTAAGCAATGTAAGTTTGTAGCTGATCATTCAGTTGAAACTGACCACTCGCACCCGAAAAAGTGTCGGGCACTGCGCGGTTATTGGTACTTTTAAGTAACAGCGAGTCTTGTAACTGGCGGCCTAATTTAATTTCACCTTTATCGCCTAGTTTTGCTTTGATGTAGAGCTGGCCTAAAGTCGCAAAGTTTTGATCGAGCTTGCCGTTATTTTCGACTTCTAAAAGCTGAGCGCTCGGTTTTCCTGAGTCAAATAACTTGGTGACCGCATAGAGTGAGCTATCTACCCCAAGCCAGTCCCACAAGTAAGGTGACTGATAATTTAACTCAAGCCCTAACGCACTTTGCTCATATTCACTCGACGAAGGCGAAGGGTTGGCAAGCGTGGGGTGGGCAGTGCCTTCATCGTTCCAGTAACGGGTGTTAAGTTTTAATTCTAACTTGCCAAATTGTTGAGGAAGCTCTGCATACGCATTGCTCACGCTGCCTAAACCAATACAGCCCCATAGCAAATATTTATTCATTTAAAATTCCTTTTTTAAGCATGAATAAGCCCTTTGCCTAACGCTGAGGTTAGGCAAGCTTTTTATGAAATGGATGAATTAAGGAGAGAGTTTTTCGAGCACTTGGCCTTTGGTTTCAATGGCAAACAAGAAGGTCACTAAGCCACCAATGAGCGCCACAACCGCAAGTACACTAAACACATATTGAATGCCATAACCACCAACCACGAGGCCGACCATGACAGGCCCAATCGCAGAGCCGGCACGTAACCAAGCGGTACTAAAACCAATGCCCATCGCACGTAGGCGAGTAGGGTAAAGTTCGGCAGCGTAGAGGTATAAAGAGAATGAAATGGTCTGCAAAATGGCATAGCTCAGCGTTGCTAAAATCACCACTTCCATCGCCGATTTTGCACCTAAAATCGATAGGCTCATGAGTGGAATGATCGCTAAGAAAAACGCTGCACTGTACCAAGGACGACGGCCAACTTTATCAATCATCAACGCACAGATAATAGAGGCAATCACACCCACGCCCGAAGTAATCCAGCCATAACCTAAACTGGTTTGAAGTGACAGGCCAAAGTGTTGTTTGTAGAGAGATGGCAGCCAAGTCACCATGGCATTGTTAATCATATAGACGCAGAACCACATGCCCCACAGGGTAAAGGTACGCTTGCGGTAGATGCCTTGGAACAGCTCACGCCAGTCGGTTTTTGCCATGGCTTGCGGGTTAATGTCTTTAACCACAGGTTCAGGCAAAGTTTTACCGCTTTTAATGGCGCCGTCTTCAAAGCTTTTAACCACTTGATCGGCTTCTTTAAAACGGCCTTTTGAAGCAAGCCAACGTGGTGACTCAGGCAAGAAAAACCGTAAAGGAATCACCAGTAAAGATGGAACTAAGCCCACAATAAACATGACTTTCCAGCCATAAATTGGCATCAGGAAAAACGCTGCCATGCCTGCAAACATAAGGCCCATTGGAAATAAAACTTCATAGAGCAAGAAAAACTTACCGCGCTTTTCTGCACCAATAAACTCGTTAATATAGGCACTCGCGACAGGTACTTCTCCACCTGTTCCAATACCTTGTAAGAAACGGAAAATTAACAGAGACATTCCGCTCCACGCAAACAGACAAGAAATGTCCATTGCCACAAACAGTAAAATGGTAAAAGACAGCACTTTTAAACGACCGACTTTTTCGGCAAGTGAACCAAAAAAGATGGCACCGACCAGTTGCCCGACATAGCCCGCAGCAATGATCGCACCGACATAGGCAGGGGTGAGGTGCCATTCGGTAATGAGTTGGGGTAAAGCAAAGGCAATCGCAAGAACAGTATAAGCGTCAAAAAAGGTCGCTATACCAATGGTAATTCGCATAAATTGCAAACGTCCAGTGACTGGAAGCCGTTCGAGTCTTGCAATAATTTCCGCATTTTTTTGATGATGACTAATTGGTTCTACATCCGCTAGATTTGTCATCTTCTATCTCCTTATGACTACATTCCTCGTAGTTTTGTTGTTCTATTTCGCACTACCTGTTCACCACAGTTTGCATGCTTTTTATTATTGTTTTTAAGAGACATGCCCGATGTTTGGCCTCAGGCAGCGTACAGGAAAAAAAGGCTAGCGTACATGCTAGCCCGAATAGAATTTAAGCAACGGCTTGGGTTAAATCGACCTTGCCAATTCCGGCTTGACGCATCGCATCATGAATTTCTTGCTCAGCACCATCTGCCAGTGGAAGCAGAGGCGAACGCACAGTGGCATGGTCCAAAATTCCGCGAGCAACCAATGCATGTTTAAGTGCTACCGTGCCTTCCATGTGTGAACCACGGTGATAGACATTACGAGTCACTGGTAAAAGTTGATCGTGAAGTGCACGCGCTTTAGCATAATCTTTGGCTTTACCTGCTTTAATCATTTCAATTAATAGTTCAGGGGCAATGTTGCCATAGCCAACCAAAGCGCCGTCTACATCAAACATGGTGTGTAGCAAATATTCATCATGGCAGGTCAAAATCTGTAAGTCTGGACGTTCACGGCGAATAATTGGAATTTCAACATCCCAACGGCGCATGTTACGCACACCATTTTTCATGGCAAACACACCCGGCTGTGCAGAAATATCGAGTAGAGTGTCTAGGTCGTAAGTGGCCTTAGTGGCATCTGGATATTGGAATAAAATAGATGGCAAACCACTTTCTTCGTAAATTGCTTTATAGCGGTCTTGTGGTGCGCCTTTTTGATAGCCAAAACGCAACCAGCCATGTGAAGGGTAAATTAAACCTGCCGAAGCACCGGCACTCACTGCACGTTTTGCTTCTTCTGCTGCAACCGAAGTACCTTCGAGCGTAATCCCTGCAATTACCGGAATTTTGTCATCTACAGATTTAACAAAGCTTTCGATGACCTGCATTTGTTCTTTTTGCGACAAGAATGTTCCTTCACCTGCATGCCCAAGAACAACCAAGCCTTTCACACCATCAATACTGCCTAACCATGAACCTAAACGTTGAATCGCATCATGGTCTACTTGTCCGTCACGGGTAAAAGGAGTCACAGGTGCTGGGGTTAATCCACGTAAATCTAAACTCATAATCGTACTTCCTATACAGTGTAATTAAATATTCTCTGGTTCTTAATCTGACTTAAATCGTGTTGTAGAGAACATGATTGGAGTATAGAAATAGGCGCGCTATGTAGGAATTACCAATTCTTGAATTTCAGTTATACTAAAAATGTATAGCTCAAAATGCTGCTTATTTACGATTTAGGAAGAATCGATGAATTATGATTTATGGAAAATATTTTTAGATGCGGTGGAACTCGGTAGCTTAAGCAAAGTCGCTATGTTGCATAACACCAACCAACCGCAAATCAGTCGACAAATGAATGAGCTTGAAGCCCAATGTGGTGGTCGTTTGTTTAACCGAACTGGGCGCGGTGTTGAGTTGACCGATTTAGGCCAGCATTTACTTCCTAAAATTCGTTCATGGCTGAACGTGACGGACCAACTGAATAATGAAATTTTGCACTCGACCGATACACCGATCGGGACGGTTCGTATTGCCAGTTTGCCATCTACTGCACATCCGTTGTTATCAACCCTCTATAAAGTGCTTCAACAAAAATATCCCTTAATTAAGCTATCGGTGCGTGAAGGGCAAGGGGTGCATTTAGAAAAATGGCTTGAAGATGGCAGCGTCGATTTAGCCATTCTCTATCGGTTTAACCCAACGCCTAAACAGGGCGATGTTTATCTTTCCGAAGCCGATACCTATTTGGTCGGCTGCGAAGGAGATGTGCTTACTCAGGTCAATGAAGTCGATTTTAAAGAGGTAAGTCAGTTACCGCTGGTCACGTTTTGTAGGCCAAGTAACTGGCGCAATTTTTTAGACCACATGGCTTATGAAAATGGGGTAGAGCTAAATATTGTGTTTGAAGCCGACTCGATTAGTTTACAAACCCATTTGGTTTCCGAATCTGGCATTTACACAATGCTGGGGCCGCAAGCGTTAAAGAAGGCCAGCCAATACACCTCAATTCAAGCCGCAAAAATTATGAGTCCCGAACTAAAGCGCTATATTTCTTTGTCTATTTCTAAGCATGGTTATTTAACGCCTGCTTGTAAGGCAGTGATGGAAGAAATTAAAAATCTGGCTCATTTGCTTTAAGAGAAGTGCAGCAAAGTAAGGGAGCAATCAATTCAATTTATTAAACAGTGATTTAAGTTTTATTTGAATTATTGCTTGACTTGTTTAAATGATAATTATTATCATTTGTGAGTTCCTTGTTTTGAGTCCAATTGCTGTGAACAAAACTTCTTTGCTTGTAGATCAGTTATATAGAAGTCACCAAAGCTGGCTTCACCAATGGTTGAGACAAAAATTAGGTAATACTGATCAGGCCGCAGATCTGGTTCAGGACACATTTATTAAACTGCTACAAACCCGAGACGAGCTATTTGGCATTAAGGAACCGCGTGCCTATTTAACGTCAATTGCTAAAAATCTGCTCATTGACCAAGTGCGCCGTAAACGCATTGAACAAGCCTATTTAGATGGCTTGAGTCAAATGGAATATATGCTTGACGCAGTGGCTTCACCCGAAGACCAAATGCAAATTATTCAAGCAATTAACCAGCTTTGCAAAGCACTCGAAGGGGTTTCCGAAAAAGCACAGCAAGCTTTTATTTTGCATTATCTAGAAGGCTATACCCATAAAGAAATTGCCGAGCGTTTAAATGTATCGACCAAAATGATTCAAAAATATTTGGCCAGCTGCTTAATTCAGTGCTACCAAAACAGACAAGACATGGACGCTTGCATTTAAATGGCCATGGATAAAAGCAAACATCACCAACTGGTTGAAGAAGCCGCGCATTGGATTGTTCAATTGAGTTCGGATGACGAAAGCTCACGAAAAACCGCCAAACAAAAATTTGAAGAGTGGAAAAAAACCAGTGAGCAACATCGCCAAGTGGCTGCCGATATTGAACAGTGCATTGGTTCGATTCAAAAACTTTCCCAAACCAGCGGACATAAAAAAGTCACTAAAGTTGCTCTTAAGGCTGGCCTAAACTCAGGCAAAGCTTATAAACATTTACGTGCAGGAACCGCTTTTGCTGTCGTGTTTGTTGCCATGAGTGGGGCGTTATTTTATTTAACCGATACCACAGTGGCCTATGTTACGGCCGACATTCAAGGGCAATCAGGGCAGTGGACTACGCAAACCTTGCCAGACGGTTCACGTTTAATTTTGCGTGGTAAAAGTGCGGTTAATCTTGATTTTAAAACCAATCAGCGAGTGGTTGAGTTGGTGCAAGGTCAAATTTATGTTGATGTTGCCAAAGATAAAACTAGACCATTTTTGGTCAAAACCAGTCATGGACAAATTCAGGCACTCGGCACAGCTTTTAGTGTCAGTTATGACCCTTCGGCAACCGAACTCAAAATGGTCCACTCAAAGGTAAAAGTAGAAGCTACACAGGTTAAAAAGACCCAATTGCTTACTACTCGCGAGGCTATTGTCGAGGCGGGGCAAGCCATTAAAATGGACAAAAACGGCGTGCAAAAACTTCCTGCACTCAATATTTATAACGAACAACAAAAATGGCAAAAGCATCAGCTTATGGTAGAAAACCTGCCGCTGAATCAAGTGCTACAAGAGCTAGACCGTAACTACAAAGGCAAAATTATTTTTAATGATGCTGCGCTGCAACATGTACGGGTCAATGCGGTATTGCCTTTAGACCAAACTACAGAATCGCTTAAACTTTTGGCTACGGTTTTTCCTGACCTGAAAATTAAGCAAATCACGCCGTTTGTGGTCATGGTTTCTTTAAAATAATAAAAAATTAAATTTATTTTCAATTTTAGGTTCCACTTTTTTGAAAGTCGTTCGTCATAGTAAGTAGAAGCAATAAATATGGATCATTTTAATCTGTTGTATTGAATGATTCTTATTGCGATTTACTGGGGCGGGCAAATGAAAAAAGCGGGAACGGGGCAAAAGCGGAATCGATCGATTTTTCGATTCTCAACACTGGCGTTTGCCATACATGCTGTGTCGATGGGTGGGCTTGTTGTGCTGCCTATGCAGCAGGCCTATGCACAAACAGCCGGAGTTAAAAGCTATAACATTCCTGCGGGCCGTCTTGCCAACGTACTCAATCAGTTTGCAGAACAATCCGGTACTTCAATTGCAATGGATGCCCAGCAACTCCAAGGGTTACATAGCCTAGGCTTAAAAGGCAATTTTGCTGTCGAGCAAGGTTTTGAGCAGCTTCTAAAGACAACCAAATTTAGTGCCGTAAAAGTTGGGCAGGGCTACACACTCAGCAAAAAATCTACACCACGAGTAACTACATCTAAGGTTCAGGCCGCTAGCCTGCCACCAAGTGGTGCCGTAATCGAAGAAGATGCATCGGTACGACTCACCCCAATTGTGGTGTACGGCAAAGAAGACCGTGACACAGAAGGCTATAACAAAGTTTATGATGCAAACCGTTCTTCGGTCTATGCGGGCAAAGACTACGTTGAGCGTTTTAAAGGAACCAACCCAGCCGATGTTTTACAAGGCATGGTGGGAGTCTATAGCGGCGATGCCCGTAACAGTGGGGCACTCGACCCAAGTGTTCGTGGTGTGCAGGGCGTTGGCCGTGTGCCTTTAACCATTGATGGCACTGAACAGTCGATTGCGGTGTGGCGTGGCTACAACGGGGTAAACAACCGAAACTATATCGACCCCAATCTCATTGCGGGCATCGAAGTTATTAAAGGCCCATCTTTAGAGCGCAATACCACAACTTCTGTGGGTGGTGGTGTGGTGGTTAAAACGCTAGAGGCCGATGACATTGTTCGTCCGGGTAAGTCTTTTGGTGCAGAGTTAAAAGTAGAAGGCTCAACCAATTCAATCGATCCGTCTTTGCCAGACATGAGTAAAGTGGGCCAAAATTACGATGACACAACGCCTTGGATCGACATGAACGGGGCAAAATATGATCCCGATATTTATAAAAAGAACCGTACCAGAAGTGACAATTCTAATTTTTCGGGTGATGACTTGGCGGGCCGACTGGCAATTGCCACCAAGCAAGATAAATTCGATTTATTGGCAGTTTATGCGGTACGTGAGCGCGGCAATTATTTTTCAGGGACACATGGCGCGGGCTACTATAAACGAGCGACACCAGACAGTAGCCTCGATTTTATTCCTTACTTTGCCTATGCCTATCAACCGGGCGATGAAGTTCCCAATACCTCAAGTCATATGGAGTCGTGGTTATTAAAAGGGACCTATCGCCCAACCGATAGCCAGACTCTTAAACTGACTTACCGAGATACCAAAAATATTTTTGGTGAAATTATGCCGTCTCGTATTGTTTGGGGCATTACGCCTGACTTGGGTGTTCCGCAGTGGCCTTTAAGCAATATTTACTCTAAAGCCTATAGTCTCGAATATAAGTTTAAGCCTGAGAATAATCGTTGGATTGATTTCTATGCCAACATTTGGCAAACCGACACCGAAAGCCAGACATACACACGTGGTGGGTGGCCAACCACAATCGACTTTCGAGATAACACCATTATTAACACGGCGATAAGCCATTCTGACAATACGCGTAAAGGCATTACGGTCAGTAATAAAACCCATTTGTTAGACCAGCTTGATTTGACGCTCGGTGGAAGTTTCTTAAAAGAAAAACTGACGTCTGACGATGTGTATGGTGAATTTGGCCCAAGTTATTCGCTCTATCAGGCGTTGCCACGAGCAGGGCGCCGTGAGGAAAAAACCTTCGACTTTAACTTTAATTATAGACCGCTGTCTTGGTTAAGTTTTGATGCGGGCATGCGTTATCGCTCGTATTGGGCTGTTGATGACTTTTTAAATAAATCTTTACAGAGCGAGATTGACCCGAATTTAAATCCGCTGTTTACCAAAAAAGCGAAGCTTAAAGAATATACCTTTGAATATCAGACCATGCCCGAGAGTTACACCTCGACTCAGCAGCGTTTAATCAATGTTTTAAAACAGCGCTATGCCACAAAAAATCCTGATTGGGATGGGCAGCTCGATACCGTGCCTGCCTCAGAGAGCACTTTATATAACATGATCTGGTCACAGAAAAATACGCTGAGCTGGAAAGCAGATGCTAATGGGCAATTGTCGCTTGCCGATAATCCTTTAAACCAGCTCAATGCCTCTGGACAAAAGTACGTCGTAACTGGCGGGAACTTTATGTCAGTGGTAGACCAAGTTCCTGTTGAGTCTGCCGACAAAGTTAAAGATAGTGGCTGGGCACCGCAGTTAGGGGCCTCAATTCACCTCACGCCAAACAGCAGAATCTATGCACGCTATGCAGAGGAATATCGCTTACCAAGTTTGTTTGAAAGCACTGTTGGTTTTTCTGCCATGTTGCCATATCAAGCAATCAAGCCTGAACACGCTTTTAACTACGAAGTCGGTTATGTCTATGACATGCGTGATTGGTTCAGCACAGCACGCAATGCTGATATTAAGCTCGCCTATTACTACAATAAAACCAAAAATGTGATTGAGCGTGACCAAAACCTTATTTTCACCAATATGGATGAACAAAAACTATCAGGTCTAGAGCTACAAAGCCGTTTTGATAATGGCGGTTTTTTCACAGACTTGAGCGTCGCCTATAACTTAAAAAATGAAGTGTGTGACACCAATAGTGCCATTAACAAAATGATTTTAGGCGGCACGGTTCAAACCGAGCAGGGCCTTGCGTTCCGTGAACCGTATCAGCGTTGTGTTGATGATGGTTTCCCAAATGGCTACTTAGTGACCATGGCTACACCTGAACTGAGTTTCCACGGTTTGCTGGGTGCACGCTTTTTTGATGAAAAGTTAGAGCTCGGTGCACGTGCAACATTTTATAAAGCTTATGAAAGCCCACTACGCAAAAACAATGATGCTAGCGTCAATAAAGGCTATTACCTCAATGTGCCTTTGGCGTGGGATGACACATGGATTTTTGATGCCTATGCGCGTTATCAGGTCGATGACTACAACACCGTTGAATTTGTCGGCAGCAATCTTTCTAACCAGTTTTATATCGATCCTTTAACCCGTAGTGCCATGGCGGCACCCGGCCGAACGATGAAAATCAGTTGGACCACTAAATTTTAAACAGAATTTGATTCCCTCTACACATACATAAAAGGGGAGTCAGGTAACGGTAAATAATAAGATTGAATGATTATTATTTACAAAAAAACTGAGTAGGTTTGCAGCTGGGCCTACTCAATAAACTAAAAATAGCGAAATCGTTATTTTAAATTAAACAATAACTTAGTTCTAAAAAGATGGAGTAACAACAAATGAAAATCTCTCAATTGTTCTTGGGTCTTGTTGCTTGTTCAACTGCATTTGCTTATGCAGGTATTGATGGTATTTCGAGTAATGAAAGTAACATCAAAATCGGTGCTGCTGCCAATGCAAGTCATCCGGGTGGTGTTGCAGCGGTATCGGTTCAAGCTGCGGGTGCGCCATATAACGCTTTTACAGGTTTTAGTTCGTTAAAAGGTTTGGCTCAGGCTTTTGCTGCTCAGGGAACGAGTAACACCAATGTAACGGTTGGCAGCAAAACCTTTAATATTTCGCATATTCCAGTGTCTGCAATGCCACCTTCACACAGTGCATTAGGTAATTTTAACTTTGGTCAGGTCGGTACGCAGGAAGTTTATTTTGGTGAATGGTGGAAAGCGGGCGACACACCTGCAAGCGCGAGTCATACCGTTTACTACGCGGGTGATAACACCAATACCACTGTTCCAACCGCGGGTACTGCAACTTATACGGTTGCAGGGATTAACGGTTCTGGAAGTAATCTGTTAAGTGGTACGTTCACGGCAAATTATGGCGCTGGCACACTTGAAGGAACGCTTACCGGAACAGGTACGGCTGTTTCATCATTAAGCCTAGATGGTGTGGCATTTAACCCAGGTACTGCTGCGTTTGCAGGTTTGGCAACGGCTAACGGTACGGCTGGTGTCGACAACTCTGGTGTGGTTCAAGGTCAATTCTTCGGTGCAAATGCTTCGGCTTTAGCGGGTATTGCCCAGTTTGATAACGTGTCTTACAACACAGCTTTTGGCGGTGCTAAAAATTAATGAATGCAAAAGGAATCTACACACGTAGGTTCCTTTTGTTTTTTGGGATTTTGCTTGGTTGCTTCAGGTTTATTGTTTTATGAAACGAACGCTTTTGTGCTGTCTGACTGTGTTGAGTTGTCCATTTTTATATGCCGACGAAGACACACAGCTTCGTCTCAATCAAAGCTTGGACCAAGCGCTTTTACAAGAACAGCGCCAGTTTCACGAACAGGGAACCATTCGTAGCACCGAGCAATTACCAAAACTTCAAATTAATGGACAAGAATATAGTGTTGAGCAAAACCCGAATGATCTTGCCAAAGCGTTATATTTGGCAGTCATGCAAAAACAGTGGCTCAAAGCCACGGTTTATTTAGAACATTATAAGAAATATGTTGGCTACGATCGGGCTTTAACCGACTTTGCCGAAGGGGCAGTTGCACGTTCTCAGGGTCAACTGAAATTGGCTGAACAAAAATTTCAAAGCAGCCTAAAACAACAACCTCATAATTTAATTTGTGAACTTGAGTTAGCGCGCGTGCTGTTTGAACAACAGAAGAATAAGGAAGCAGCACGCCTTTTTATTTCCATTCAAGACAAACTTAAACAAAGTGACCCTGCTGTAATCCCGTCTGGGGTTTTAACAACAGTGAATACCTTTGTTCAGGCATTAAAAAAACGAGACTCTTGGCAAGGCTCGGTTTCAGCTGGCTATACCTATGTTAGTAATTTAAATAGTTCTTCTGAACAGAGCAAAACATGGACGGTTTATGGCAGAGATAGTAACGGTAATATTATTCCAATTGAGCAAGTTACTCGTGGGACCCCTAAAGCTGAGTCGGCAACAGGTTTAGATTACGAAGCCAGTCTTATAAAACGCTATGCGATTAAGGGGCATCACGGTGTGGCTTTACGTGCGCTGGCGTTTGGACAGTCCTATAACGACCACGCGGCATTTAATGAATCTACCGTTAACATTAATGCAGGCTACAGCTACTTTGACTTAAAAAATCAAATTGGGGTGAGTCCGCTATTTGAACATAAACGTTATGGCAATGATGGCCTTTACAATGCGTGGGGTGCGCGTGCCGAGTGGATGCATTTTATCTCGGCAGATAAAGCCTTTAAGCTTGAAGCTGAAAGTAAAGATTTAAACTATCAGAAATATAAAACTCTAGATGGCGTAGAAAGTTCGGCCTTCGCCACTTTCTGGAAGATTTTTCCAGATCAGTGGACTGTTTTTGGTGGTTTAGATGTAGTCGACCATTCGACCCAAGAAAAATATATGGCTGCATACCAGCAGCAAGGTGTGCGGTTAGGCTTAAGCAAATCTTGGAGCACAGGATTTAACACCACTTTATTGAGCTCTTACCGTTGGCGTCTGTTTGATAAATATGCAGAAACTTTCTTGGCACGCCGTCATGATTTTGAGCAGAACTATACCGTTGTTGTGCAAATGCCGCGCTTTGAGTTTTATGGCATGACGCCTAATTTAACCTACCGTTATAACCATAATAAAAGCAATGTCGATTGGCTGTATTCCTACGATAAACACAACATTAGCCTCAAGCTTGAGCATCGTTTTTAGGGAATAAGCCATGAAATCAAAATCTTTATTCCCTACACATGAGCCAATGGAAAAACTGCCTTTCACACAATGGCCGAAGCATTTTTATAAGTGCTTAACCGTAGCTGTTGTGATTGGTCTGCATGTGTTTGCTGTCTGGATGCTGAGCCATTTAATTGAACCCTATACTTTTGCGACATCACCAAAAGTAGATGCTTTAAAAGTAAGTTTTGTGTCGCTGGCACCTGCTAAAAAGCCATCACCTGACCAGACTGAAAGTAAGCCTATCGAAAAAAGTTTAGCGCCGAAATCTACGTTAAATAGTTCGGTATCCTCTATACCTGAAGAATCAAAAAACTCGCCTAAAAATGTTCAAACATTAGCGTCAAAAACTGCTTCTAAAGAGGTGGTGCAAAATAATTTAAGTGATAAACAGCAAGTACAACCAAAAACGACTTTAAACAATTCAACTTCGCTCCAACCATTGCAGCGTACAGAACGGCTAGCGGTTCATAACGATAAAAAACTGAGTTCGACAGACCTTGAACAACCGCAAACTGAGCATTTGCCACAAAACACCAATAGCGAAACTAAAAGTGGCGGCGTCAAAACACCCGCAACGCAGCAAGAATATTCCAAAGCACCGAGCACTCAAGTTGAACACGATGACGTTGTTCAGGTGAGTAGTGTGGATGTGCTGAGTTTTGGTGGGCTTGACTACGATGACCGCGAGTTAAAACAACAAAATCGTTTGGTTGAGCTTCGGATTCGCATTAATGAAAAAGGGCAACCGATCGACATCCAATTACGTCAAAGTTCGGGCATTGCCAGCCTTGATGAACGGGTCATGCAAGCTGCACGTAAATCCAGATTTAAACCCCACAAAATTAACGGTCGCGCCGTGACCATTGTTGTGGATTTTCCAGTCCAACTCAAACTCAATCGGGGTCGTTAACCGATGAATGATATCCATTTTGCAGGAGAAAGATGATGAACACATCTACAGAACAAATCATTAGTAACAGCTTGTCTTTACGTTTGAAACAAGAAACCGCTGCTGAACATGAACGTATGCATCAATTAATGTCAGAGGCAAAGGTATTTTCAAGTAAAGAAAAATACGCGCAATTTACGTTGTCTCAATATTACTTTCAGCGTGAAATTGAACATCTTTTTGAGAAAGAGGGTGTGGCAGGACTGATTCCAGACCTCGATATTCGCGGCCGCTCAAAACAAGCACTTGCCGATTTAAATGATTTAGGCATTCAACCCAACGGGCAGCAATTACACAGTGAAAACGTACAGCTACCCGAAGCTTTAGGCTGGATTTATGTATCTGAAGGTTCAACCTTAGGGGCTGCATTTTTATTTAAAGAAGCTCAAAAGCATTTGGGTTTTTCGGAAACGTTTGCTGCACGTAATTTGGCTGCCTATCCCGAAGGGCGCGCTAAAGTCTGGAAGCGTTTTGTGCAAGCACTCGACGAAACAGGTTTCGACCAGACCGAACAAGATCGTGTTGTACAAGGTGCTTTAGATGCATTTGGATATTTTGGTCAGGCGCTTGATCAGCTTGATGAATTGAAATAATAAAAAGTGGATAAAGGGAATACCCAATATGGACAAACTCAATCAAGTAAATGTAATCGTAAAACATGAGCAGTCGTTAGTACCAGCTAAACCGGTCAGTAAGCTTGCTCGTTCTATTTGGGCGCGTTGGGTGTTTATTGGTTTGGCTTGGTTGTGTATTGCGCTTGGCATATTGGGTATTTTTATTCCGGGCCTACCTACCGTTGATTTTATAATTTTGGCGGTTTTCTTTGCTGCCCGTGGCTCAGAAAAACTTCATCAATGGTTTCGAAATCATCGTTATATTGGTCCACTCATTTGCGAGTGGCAAGTGCATCGGCGTATTCCTAAAAAGGCAAAATACATCTCGACAGTTAGTATAAGTCTGGCTGCGGGGCTTATGATTTGGACCATTCCACATCCGTGGTTTGTCTATCCTGCAATTTTATGTATGGCTGGGGTATTAATTTGGATGTGGTTAAAAAATTGAAGATTTATGATTGACACTGTTGCATAGTACGCTTCATGGTTTTCACAAAATCACGTGGTACTTCGGGGCTTTGTAAACTTAAGCTTCCAAGTTTAAGCATCAGTTTAGGGGAATATTGACGTTCTAAGCGGTGATAAATACATGTACAACTTGCACGGCTATGACCGGCTGCCATACATTTTAAATAGAAATCACGTTGAGCATTATTCTTCTGACCTGCAAAGGCAATAGATGCAAATAATAATCCGCCTAGAAAAACTGAATAATTATAAAGTGACATATATCTACTCGTGATTGTTTTTTTCATTATCCATATTTTGGCATAACTTTTTCAGGTTCAAAATCAGTTGATATCAACTTGCGGCTTCATCATAGTTAGAACTGTTTTAGAGGTCAAATTGATTTGAAGATGATCACTGTTTTATTGTCCTTAAAATAGACAATTTTGATTGTTGCTATTTTAAAGACAGTGTTACGACATTACACACCCTATTTTTTTACATCTTTTTTTGCTTTCATAAACGTTTAAGCATTATTCATTTTTAAATCATTTAGATACAACTTAATTGCTTTAAAATTTTAATTTAACAGGATATTTTATATGGTAGATACCCCAATTAAAAAAGAAACAGAAAGTACATGGGCAATATGTCGAGATCCTGTTTTACTAACTATGGTTGGTGGGGCGATTGATACCATTGGCTTTATTGCGTTGTTTGGCTTTTTTACTGCTCATGTTACGGGAAACTTAGTGTTGGCAGGAGCGGCATGGGTTAAAGGAGGCGCGGGAATATGGATTAAGCTCGCTGCTATTCCGCTATTTATTTTGACTGTGGTCATTACAAAACTTTTAATTGACCGTAGTCAGATGAAGCACAAAACGCTGTCTTATTTATTCTTATTTGAAGCCATCTTTCTATCTGCTTTTATGATTGCAGGGCTTTATTTCGAACCTTTTAAAAATGCCGATGCAATTACTGTAGCATTGACAGGTGGGTTGGGTTTAATTGCTTTAGCTATTCGTAATACTTCAAGCAAAACACTCATTAAAAATATTAGTCCAAGTACCATGATGACGGGCAACACCACGCAGCTCGGTATTGATATTGCTAACTTGCTTAAAAACAATAATGCAGCCAATCGGGCAAGTTTACTCAAAAGTGCCAGTATTGTAATTGGGTTTGTGATTGGTGCCTTTTTAGGAGCGATTCTCTATGTCTATTTTGACTTCTGGAGTGTGGCGCCGTTTATTTTACCGATTTTTTATTTTTCTTATTTAGCTTCACAGCAAAAGTTCAACCAAGCTTGATTGAAATACATAACCATTGAGCCTGAATTACAGTGAGTTCAGGCTTTTTTTCGCAATAAAGGAAAACGAAGGCTGAGCTAAAATTGTTCGTTCATCGCTTTACAGGCATAATGACCTGATGGGGAATACATTCGATTAAGGAATGCAGAATGACAAAGTCTTACCATTATTCAATGATAACAATAATGGCTTTGCTCAGTGGCTGTCAGGTCATTAATTTAAAAGAAAGTAATTTAAGCAATGCCTTAAAAAGTAAGAATGAAAGTATTCTGACCGACGGCACTTTAAGTCACCAAACCCAAAACTTACTGTATTTGGTTAAAAAAGATGAAAAATCTTGTCTGCAAAATTTTGATGATTGTTTAAATAAAATTCAAAGCCTGTCTGAAAATAGCAGCCGAGAAGAACGCTATGCTGCGCTGAGTGAAATATACTTAGCCAAGGCTTTAGATGTTGGGCGTAGCAGCCAGTGTAATGCCATCAATAAAAGTAATAGTTGCATTGAGCAAGAGTTAGCTTTGTTCGATAAAAGTTTGCGCTATAGTTACGTTTATTTATTTGACTCTGAAGAGTCTCCGTTTGATCGGGTATTTGACCATCGCCAAAATCAGGTACGTATTTTTTATAACGTCGCTTTGTCGAAGCTCATGACCACGTATTTTAATCATTTAAATACGCATCGTTTTCCGCCTCTGCTGAAAGCAGATGGGCATCAATATCATGTCAATTTTGACCATGCCGTAGATGTACAAAAGATTGAGGTCGATACCTTTCGCTCCAGCTATAACATGAACTTTTCTGGTTTTAATACCGTCAACCGTAAGGATGGCTTAGGGGCAGAATTTATTGTCGGGCGTAAAGAAAATGATGTAAATCATGGTTTCATTTTAGACCCCGATGCTTTTTATGCTCATCAAACCAATCCTAATATTCATTTACCACGCTTCTTTCCCGTTACAGCCATTGCTTACCCTAAACAAAAGGCCACAGCCGATCAGGTGATTGCAGGGGCAGAGTTAGAAATTGCGATGTTCGATCCATATCGACAAAGCCGTGTAAAAGTTGAAGGTGTGGACTATCCGCTCACTGCAAACTATTCGGCACCTTATGGACTTTGGCTATCGAAATATAATTTAGGTGCAGCAGGCTATTGGTCTTTAATTAATAAAGAATCCAATTTAATCATGCCGCATTTATATATGCTGGAACCTTTTAACCCCAATAAAAAAATCATTGTGTTTGTTCATGGTTTGGCGAGTAGCCCAGAGGCTTGGGTGAGTCTAACCAATGACATTATGGGCGATGCCGAATTAAGGAATAATTATCAAGTTTGGCAGGTGTTTTATTCTACCAATATGCCCATTTTTGAAAGTCGTTTTCAGATTTATTCATTGCTGAATCAAGCTTTTCAAAACATTGCTAAAGACAGCTATGCTGCGCAGGATGCCGTGTTGGTTGGGCATAGTATGGGCGGAGTGATTAGTCGCCTCTTGGTAAGCGATGCCGATGTTTCCGATTTAGCCATGCAAAAAATGAATGAAGCACAGTTAAATCGTTTAAAAGAAAATCCAGTGATTAAAGAACGTTTTCAGTTCAAAGCGCTTCCATATTTTAAACGAGTTGTTTTTGTTTCGGCGCCGCATCATGGTACAGACTACGCTGACCGATGGTTTACGCAAATTGCCCGCCGTGTTATTCGTTTGCCCGCCGATTTCTTTATTGCAGTCGAAATGAGAGATGAGAAAAATACAAAACTCAGAAAAGGTTTAATTGAAAATGGAGCGAGTAATTTAAGTCGTTCTTCAAATTTTATGCAGCTTACGCAAGCCATTCAGCCATCGCCACAAGTGGTCTATCACTCGATTATGGGCAATATTGATGGGACGACTGATAAGTTAAAAAGCAGCGATGGGATTGTGCCTTATCAAAGTTCACATTTAGGTGGTGAGCAATCGGAACTAATTATTAAAGGTGGGCATTCTATTCAAACAACGCCAGAAGCAATTTTAGAATTACGCCGTATTTTAAGATTGCATTTAAAGCAGTCACAGCCTTTAAAATAGAATTTTTGTTTTTAGACAACCACTGCTGAAATGGGTCAGCAGTGGTTGAAATAATTAATTTAGCTGATTTTGTTTGAGCGATTTTTTGTGCTCAAAGTAGCTGATTGAAAAAATAACCAAGCCGACCAAATACAAGACCACAGACAGGAGCAATAAATCTAATCCTGCTGCATAGAGTAACCAAAGCGCATAGATTGAAGCGACGCTTGCAATGGCAATATGTGGGGTACGTTTGTGGCGAATCGATTCTTTAAGATAAAAAGCCGACACCAGAAAATAAGGCAGCAAAATCATTACCGATGAAATCAATAAAAGCTGGGTATAGTTTTTATTGAAAAAATACACGGCAATCAATGCGCCTTGCACAACCAGAGTGGTAAGCCAAAGCGATGAAATGGGTACATTATTTTGATTATTCTTTAAAAATAATTTCGGGAATGCGCCATTTTTTGCAGCCAAATATGGAATTTCAGTTGCAAATAAAGTCCAGCTTAAATAAGACGAAGAAACTGAAATAATAAGCCCAATGGTAATAACGATAGTGCCTGGCAAGCCTATGAGCTGCTGCAAAATGGTTGCCATTGATGGGTTATGCATACCAGCAAGTGCTTCACGACTTACTACGCCATAAGCCAAAACTGTGACCATCACGTAAAAACTTAACGCAAGTAACACACCCAAAATGGTGGCTTTACCAATGTCATAACGGTTTTTTGCACGCGATGATAAAACCACAGCACCTTCAATACCGGTAAATACCCAAAGGGTAATTAGCATCAGGTCTTTCACTTGCTGCCAAAGTGGAACTTTTAAAGAGAAGTCATTTAAGTTGAGTTTGAATAAATCAAACTTAAAGGCAATGAAGGTAAAGAAGATGAAAACCACCATTGGAATGATTTTGGCAATGGTCGCCAGTAAATTCACAATTGCCGCTTCTTTAATGCCTCGACTCACTAACCAGTGTACAAGCCATACAAAAATGCTTGAGCCAATCAGTGAATAAAGCGTATTACCTTCACCAAAAATAATATGGTCTTTGCTGTCGGTAAACATGCCAACGCCTGAAAAGGCAATCACGACATAACCGACAATACCAATGGTGGTACATAACCAATAGCCCCAAGCGGAGCAAAACCCAATCAGGTCACCAAAACCTTCACGCGCATAGTTATAAATACCACCGTCTAGATCTGGGCGTTGGCGAGTTAAATGTAATAGCGTGAGTGCCAAGAAAATAATGCCGACTCCGGTAATGAGCCATGCAACAAGAAGGGCAGAGCCGTTGGCAACCTGAGCCATATTTTGGGGTAGGCTAAATACACCTGACCCCACCATAGAACTAAAGACCAGCGCTGTAAGAGACAACAATCCAATTTTGGCAGCAGACATGGTATTTATTCTTTAAAAAATTGAGAGAGTTCAGCAATGTGTTCTGGACCAATACCACAGCAACCGCCTACTAAACTTGCACCTGCTTGCTGCCACTGCTTGGCAAAACCAAGATAAGCAGGAGCATCTAAGTCTTTACGAACTTCATCAAGTCCATCGTTGGCAGTTGCGCTGCTATCTTGAGGCGGAAATGCATTGGCATAGGCACCAATTTGTACAGACTCTGGAATAAGTCCTTTAATTTCATTAATGGCTTGCAAGATTACTTCAGGCTGGCAGCAGTTAAACAAAACCGCTTTTGCATTTGACTGTTTTATAAAATCAGCCACTTGTTGCATGTTTTCACCTGAGCGGAGTAAGGCTTGTTCTTGTGTAATTTCATCTTGAAGCGTAAACGATACCCAATAGTCTTTACCATCTTTTGGTAATAAGGCATGAACTGTTTCGACTTCTTTTAAGCACGATTGAGTTTCTGCCAACCAGAAATCCACCTCTGGTGCCAATGTATTAATGATTGGTTCAGCAAGGTCTTTAGCCTGCTCAGCTTGAAATAGATCTGCACGGTAAGAACCAAATAAAGGTGGTAAGCAGCCTGCAATTTTGACATTTTTACCGCTTTCTTTAACTGCATTTTTTGCTTGTTCGATCGCAACTTTAATTAAACGAATGCCGTCAGTTTCAAAGCGTTCTTGCCCAATATGAAACGGTACAACAGCATAGTTATTGGTGGTAATCACTTCTGAACCAGCGTTGATAAAATCGAGATGTACTTCTTTTACTGTTTCAGGCGCTTCAATGAGTGCGAGCGCAGACCACTCTGGTTGACGAAATGGAGCGCCACGACGAGCCAATTCACGGCCTAAACCGCCATCTAAAATTTTCATAAATTACAACATAAAGGGAGAAAAAATATTTAAGTAATCTAGCGCGTAGAGGGGGCGTATTCAATCGCTAATATGCTCGATATATTTCTAAATAAATTAGATTGTTATGAATATTTTTTCTTAAAAGGAATTCTGTATATGATGTTCAGTTTTACTGATGAACTTCATGTGAAAAAGAAGACTTATTTATATACAGCTATAGACTAAAAAACAAGCTTAAAGTGCGCCATATTGTTGCCAACTTTCTCCAGTGTGCTGAGTTTTATAATAGGCCTTAAGTTGCTCAAGTTGCATAAAATGTATGCCAGACCAAATCAATAAGCTGATTAATATTAAAGCTTTATATAGGCTTCGAATTTTTTTGACGTGAGTGAACGCCAATGACAAAAAAAACAGAGCAGGTAAAAATATAAAGAATTGAATAGGAGAGAAAAATAAATGAGTGGTACTGAAGTAGACTGAGACAGCACTGATTAGCAGATTTAAAACTGAAAATAGTTTTTGATATTTGCCGAGCTTAAATGCATAAGCAGTGATGGCAAGTAACACGGCTGAACTTACATAAATCGCTGTACCGCCAATCATCCACATATAAAAACCGCTTACCAACAGATAAGCCAGTAGCACAACAAGCACGAGCTTAAAACAAAATGAAAAGAGGCGGGATGATGAGTTTAAAGGCGTCATAACTAATCTAAATATCTCAACTGAGGTCTTAAAAAACAAAAGGACGAATCGAAATTCATCCTTTTGGAATTTTACTTATACATCATCAAACTTAGTTTGCTTTTGCAACAGGGGCAGCAGCAGTTTCATCGTTTGCGGCTTTGAACGGAGATGTATAGTTCAAGCCAAGTGTAGAACTTGTGTACTGACGAACTTTGTCGAGTAATACAGGATCTTTGCTTAGGTCTTGTTTATAAGAAACAACAATTTCATGAAGCTTCTGATTCCATTTACCTTCAGTTTGCTCAGGGAAAGCTTTTTCAAGCAAGTTGAGCATGATGTATGGAGAAGTCGAAGCACCCGGAGACGCACCTAACAATGCAGTCACAGCACCATCTTTAGACGCAAAGATTTCTGTACCGAATTGAAGTGTAGCTGGTTTACCCGGTTCTTTTTTGATGATCTGAACACGTTGACCACCTTGGCTTAAACGCCAGTCTTCAGCTTTCGCATCTGGGTAGTACTTACGAAGTTCATTTAGACGGTCTTCATCTGACATCATCACTTGGCTAACCAAGTATTTAACAAGATCAAGATTTTCCAAACCAACAGTGGTCATTGGTAAAACGTTGTTTTTGTTGGTTGATGCAAGTAAATCAAGCTGAGAACCGTTTTTCAGGAACTTGTTTGAATACGTAGCAAATGGTCCAAACAATACATATTTTTTACCGTCGATATAACGCGTATCAATATGTGGCACAGACATTGGAGGCGCACCTAATTCAGCACGGCCATAAACTTTTGCTGTGTGTTCTGCAGTAATTTTTGGGTTGTCAGTAATTAAGAACTCACCACCAACAGGGAAGCCAGCATATTGTTTCGCTTCTGGTAAACCAGTAAGTTGCAATAATTTAACTGCTGCACCACCTGCACCAATAAATACAAAACGCGTTTTAACGTGGTCTGTTTTACCAGTTTTCAAATTTTTGAAAGACACAGTCCAAGTTTTGTCATCATTTTGGCTGATGCCAGTCACTTCGGTTGAAGTCTGTAATTTGAAATTAGGGTTTTGGTCTAAACGATTCACTAATTGTTTAGTGATAGAACCATAGTTTACGTCAGAGCCAACATCCATACGGGTCGCTGCAACTTTTTGACTAGGGTCACGATCGTTCATTACTAAAGGTGCCCATTGTTTAATAACAGCTGGGTCTTCAGTAAATTTCATACCTTTGAACAACGGGCTTTGAATCATGGCAGCATAACGTTTTTCTAAGAATTGAACGTTATCGCCCCAAACGAAAGCAATGTGCGGAACTGGGTTAATGAATGATTTAGGTTCAGCTAAAACGCCTTGTTTTACCTGATATGACCAAAACTGTTTAGCAACTTCAAATTGAGAAGCAACTTTTTCAGCTTTGACAATTTCCATCTTACCGTTTTTCTCTTCGGTATAGTTCATTTCCATAAAGCCAGAGTGGCCTGTTCCGGCATTGTTAAAGCCGTTTGAACTTTCTTGAGCAACTTGGTCAAGACGTTCATACATACGAATTTGCCAGTTTGGTTCAAGCTCAGTGAAATAAGTACCGAGAGTGGCACTCATGATGCCGCCGCCAACAAGAACAGCATCAACAACTGGCTCATCTTTTGCAGTTTGAACTTGCTTTGACGTCGTCGGTCTAAACAAGAAAACAATACCTGCAATTAAAATAAGAATGATTAATACCAGAAGGTATTTCAAAAACTTTTTCATGTAAGGGGGACCTTAAAATAAGTTATTTGAGTCACTTAAGGTGTGAGGAAACCTAGACAGCGTATCCAGACAAAATGGATATAAATGCGAAGTAAATTCTCAAAATCAGAGAACTTATAAAAAAATAAAATTACTTGGGATTATCGCAAACACTCTATATTTTAGACCAATTTTGCATTGACAAGACAATTTTTATAATAAATGGGTTTCATCAATATCATAAATATGATTTATATTTGATCAGTTTGAGCTTTAATAAGATAATTTTCAATAATTACTTTTAATTAACTATTTGAAATATAATTAATAAATTTTATTTGATTAAAGTTAAATCATTTGAAGAATCTACGTATATAAAGATAGATGATTTTTTGTTTCATGCCATATTGATGTAAAACAGCTTTTTTTGAAGAGCTTATTTTCTGTCATACATCGTTCTTATTAATGCTTGGATTATAAATATTAAATTAAGGGTATATTTCTGCATAAGAAATATACCCTTTAAGATTTTATGAGGCTACATAGAATGGTGCAGTTGAACGTGGTAATGCTTCACGTCCACGAATTTGGTCTGCAATTTTCTCGGCAATCATAATGGTGGTTGCATTTAAGTTACCGGTAATAATAAGCGGCATGATCGAGGCATCAACCACACGTAAGCTTTGCATACCATGGACTCGGCCTTGACCATCCACGACAGCCATTTCATCTTCACCCATCTTACAGCTACAAGATGGATGATAAGCTGTTTCTGCATGGTTACGAACAAAGTCGTCAAGCTCTGCATCTGTTTGCAAATGTTTGCCCGGACTAATTTCTTCACCACGATATGGATCAAGAGCAGGTTGTTGCATGATTTCTCGGGTGATACGAATCGCATCACGGAACTCACGCCAGTCTTGTTCACTCGACATATAGTTGAACAAGATACTTGGATGCTCAAACGGATCTTTTGATTTAAGTCTAATACTGCCACGTGAAGGCGAACGCATTGAACCAACGTGTGCCTGAAAACCATGCTCTTTCACTGCATTACTACCGTTGTAGTTAATAGCAACTGGCAAGAAATGGTACTGAATATTTGGCCATTTGAACTCATCTGAACTACGGATAAATCCGCCTGCTTCAAACTGGTTACTTGCGCCAATACCTGTACCATTAAATAACCACTCAGCACCAATCGCAGGTTGGTTATACCATTTCAAGGCAGGGTATAAAGAAACGGGTTGCTTACATTTATATTGTAGGTACATTTCCAAGTGGTCTTGCAGGTTTTCACCTACACCTGGTAAATCATGAACGACATCAATGTCCATTGATTTTAAGAAAGTACTTTCACCCACACCAGAGCGCTGTAAAATTTGTGGTGAAGCAATTGCACCTGCACACAGTAAGACTTCGCGTTTAACCAAAGCACGTTCTAAGTTGTTTTGGTCAGCCCCGATAATGTATTCAACACCCACGGCTTGTTTTTGATTAAACAAGATTTTATTGGTCGTTGCATGAGTCAGAATGGTGAGGTTAGGACGGCCTTTTGCCATATCCAGATAACCACGTGCGGTACTTGAACGGCGACCTTTAGGCGTTACTGTACGGTCCATTGGACCAAAACCTTCTTGCTGGTAACCATTTAAGTCATCGGTACGCGGGTAACCTGCTTGTACGCCAGCTTCAACCATGGCATGAAATAAGACATTATTGCCATTTTTTGGTGTAGCAACTGACACAGGACCATTGCCACCATGATAGTCATTTTCGCCAATGTCACGAGTTTCAGCTTTTTTGTAGTAAGGCAAACAGTCGGCATAAGACCAGTTTTCAAGGCCTTTATGAGTTGCCCATTGCTCTAAATCCATTGCATTACCGCGGATATAGCACATACCATTAATTAAAGATGAGCCACCTAAACCTTTACCACGACCGCATTCCATACGACGGTTGTTCATGTGCGGTTCAGGGTCGGTTAAATAAGCCCAGTTATAGCGACGGCCTTGAAGAGGGTAGGCCAAAGCTGCTGGCATTTGGGTACGAAAATCCAAACGATAATCTGGTCCACCAGCTTCTAATAATAAAACGGTGGTATCTTTGTCTTCAGTAAGACGTGCAGCAAGTACATTTCCGGCAGATCCTGCGCCGATGATAATGTAATCATATTCTTTAATATTCATAACTATCCTTTTTTTACTAACAGTTTGCCTGAGCAATCTATAAAGATTGCTCTGCATATGTGATTTAGATTGACGTGTTTAAGGCAATTGATGCATTAAAAAATGCTTTGATAATCGCCAAGTTCAACTTGAATAGATTTGATACGGGTATAGTGCCCAAGCGTGGTTAGACCATTTTCACGGCCTACGCCAGATTGTTTGTAGCCACCCACTGGCATCTCGGCAGGCGATTCGCCCCAAGTGTTAATCCAGCAAATACCAGCTTCAATTTGGTGAATAATGCGATGAGCGCGGCTAATATCTTGAGTGACAACGCCAGCAGCTAAACCAAAGGTGGTGTCGTTAGCACGACGAATCACTTCTTCTTCAGTCTCGTAGCTTAAGATGCTCATGACTGGTCCAAAAATTTCTTCTTGAACAATTGCCATCTGGTCATTGCAGTCACTAAATACCGTCGGTAGTACATAAGCGCCTTTAGCAAGGTCACCTTCTGTTGCACGTCCACCACCAATTAAGACTTTAGCACCTTGTTGTTTACCTGACTCAATGAAAGACAACACTTTTTCCATGTGAGGGAAGCTGGTGAGTGGCCCGAAGTTGGTTTCTTCAGCCATTGGGTCACCAATGCGAATACGTTTTACACGTTCTACAACGGCTTTTTCAAAGTCGGCTAAAAGAGATTTTGGAACAAATACACGCGTACCATTGGTACAAACTTGGCCTGAACTAAAGAAGTTCGCCATGACAGCAATATCTGCTGCGCGATTAAGGTCGGCATCTTCACAAATAATCAGTGGAGACTTACCACCAAGTTCCATGGTCACTTCTTTAAGTGTAGAGCCAGCAGCACTTGCCATGACTTTTTTGCCAGTTTCAACACCACCAGTGAATGAGATTTTTTCAATCACAGGATGTTCAGTGAGCCACTGACCAATTTCACGACCTGGCCCTTGAACTACGTTAAATACGCCGTCTGGTAAGCCAGCTTCTGTATAGATTTCTGCAAGTTTGAATGCAGTAAGTGGAGTGGTTTCACTTGGTTTGAAAATCATGGCATTGCCAGCTGCAAGGGCAGGGGCAGATTTCCATAAAGCGATTTGAATTGGATAGTTCCAGGCACCAATACCTGCAACTACGCCTAGAGGTTCACGGCGTGTATAAAAGAAACTTGATTCGCGAAGCGGAACTTGTTCGCCCTGAATGGCTGTTGCAAGGCCAGCGTAATATTCGAGTACATCTGCACCAGTCACAATGTCGACTGTAGATGTTTCGCTGTAGGCTTTACCAGTGTCTAGTGTTTCAAGACGGGCAAGTTCATCATTACGGTCACGTAAAATGTCGACTGCGCGACGTAAAATACGTGAACGCTCCATGGCCGTCATGGCAGCCCAGATTTTTTGTCCTTGTTGTGCACTTTGTACAGCAGCTTCAATATCTTGTTCAGATGCTTGCTGAAGAGTTGCGATCGTCTCGCCGTTGGCAGGGTTAATACTATTAAATGTTTTACCACTGGTTGCTTTAACGTAGCGTCCATGGATATACAGTTGTTGAACTTGTACATCACTCATTTTGTCTCTCCTGCAAAGGCTTGTTCGCAAATTGAACTTGCGTTTGTACATAATCGTAAGCAATGGAACGAGCAAGGTTGCTGTCAAATTCGTTATGACGGCTTAAACTGCCTCGTAACCATAATCCATCAATCAATGCTGCCAACCCTCTAGCGGCAACACTGGCCTGTTGTTCATTCATTAACTTGAGAAAATAAAATTTCAAGTTAGAGTACAGGCGTTGATCATTAATCTTTTGCAAGCGGCTTAAGTCTGGTACATGCATACTTGCAGACCAAAAGTCTAACCAGACCCGCATTGCTTTTTCATTGACCTGACTAATGTCAAAGTTCGAGTCGATAATCGCCTTAATCTGGCTCTCTGGATGCGAATCTGCTTCTGCTCTGTACTGTTCGGTTTTATGACGCAGAACATTCAGCATTTCTTGCATACAGGTATTGATCAACCCTTGTTTGTCGCCAAAATAATGGCTGACAATGCCGGTCGACAGCTCGGCTTTTTTTGCAATTTGTGCAATGGTGGTATTGGATAACCCCACTTCATAAATTACGTCGAGTGCGGCGTTCATAATTTCTTCACGTCGCACGTGCTCTGGTTTTACTCTGCGTTTTGTCATGTTTTTCCACATCAGCACTTTTAGCGGTGCTTTAAATTCAGCATGTTAACTTGCAGAGCATCATAGCACTTTTTTTATCATACTTGTTATTGATTGAACGTTCAATCAATAACAAGTATGATATGTAAAAATCAATGAATTTTTGAAGATTGCCTCTAGGAATAAAGAGGTAAAATCAAAGATTCTTAAAGATAGGATGATGCGCATAAGTACATTACTTATCACGTTATTTTGAGAAAATACACCGATTGCAAGGAGCAATAAGATGGTGTTGAAAAGTGATAGATATTCTTCAGACCATATTCGGTTAAATCGTTTTGTATTTTGGAGTTCAGCCATCAGTATTGGCATTTTTGGCCTACTTTTTGTGCTGTTTCCAGAAAAAAGTCAGTTTTGGTTGACCTATATACAAGAGCAAGTAAATCACTTTTTCGGGTGGTATTACATGCTGGTGATTGTGCTTTGTCTAGGTTTTGTGGCTTGGCTCGCTTTTTCAAAAGTAGGGCAGATTCCCTTAGGAAAAGACGACGACAAACCCGAGTTTACTTATTTGGCATGGACTTCAATGCTGTTCTCGGCAGGGATTGGTATTGCCTTACTTTACTATGGTGTTGCCGAACCTGTTGATCACTTCTTGAGACCACCAGAAGGTGAGGCCGGAACCATTCAAGCTGCCCGAAATGCCATGACCTATAGCTTTTTGCATTGGGGGATTCATGGCTGGGTACTCTATGCATTGCTTGGGGTTACTTTAGGTTACTTCGCTTTTAGACAAGACCTGCCCTTAGCATTACGTTCAGCGCTTTATCCAATTTTTGGAGAGCGTGTTCATGGCTTAGTGGGAGATTTTGTTGATGGTTTTGGAATTTTAGCAACGGTTATTTCCTTGGTCACCAATTTAGGAATTGGTGCTCTGGTACTCGTATCTGGCATTTGCTATTTACTTCCCCAAATTCCTGATAACTCTGTGACCTTAATTACTGCTGTTCTGGTCATGATGTTTGTTGCCACGATTACGACAGTGGTCGGCATCGAAAAAGGTCTGGCATGGTTATCTCGTATTAATTTACGTCTACTGTATGCCTTACTTTTATTTGTATTTTTAACGGGCCCTACAAATCATTTATTAAATGGTCTTGTGCAAAATACGGGCGATTATCTAAGCAATTTTATTGGTAAAAGCTTTGATATGTATTTATACAACCAAAAAGCCAGTGGCTGGTTAGGTTCGTGGACAGTATTTTATTGGGCATGGTGGATTGCTTGGGCACCTTTTGTAGGGATGTTTATTGCCCGTATTTCAAAAGGACGTACGATTCGGGAAGTTATTCTGGGTGTATGCCTGATTCCATTAGGCTTTACGCTGGCTTGGATCTCGGTTTTTGGAAATACTGCCATTTACTTTATCTTGAACCAGAAACAGAAAGTTTTGGGTGATATGGTCTTAACTGATCCTGCATTATCTTTATTTAAGCTACTCGAATATCTACCGTTTAATCCGTATGTTGCTGGCATTGTTGTTGTAATTTGTTTCGTTTTATTTTTGACACCAGTTGGCTCTGGTACACTAATGATCGCTAATTTGTCCTCAAAAGGGGGCACCAATGATAGTGATTCACCGATCTGGTTACGCGTCTTTTGGTCTGTGGTAATTACCATTGTAAGTATTGGCTTGTTACTGGCCGGTAGTTTTAACTCCATGCAAAGCGCTGTGGTGTTATGTGGTTTACCATTTTCAGTCATTATTTTGCTTTATATGTTTGGTTTAGCCAAAGCGTTAAAGCAAGATGATTTTGACCCTCAATTAGTGAAAAAGCAGTTAGCTGTTTCAAAAGACATTTCGGTCCCATCGAACTGTGACCAGAATAAAGTGACTGAGGTTTTATAACCTCAACCGATCACATCTATATATTATTTTTTGCGTTTAAAGTCGTCTTTTCATTGTTTTAAATAAGAGTGAAAAGACGAAATTAAATATTTTGTTTTTATTTTTATTCCTTGAGGATTGTATGGCAACAGATAATCCAAGAGCAGTTGATGATTTAACATTATCTAAATCTAAAAAAGACCCGCTCAACCGTGTGGTTTTTTATTTTTCAGCTGTACTTATTTTAATTTTTTCTCTCGTCACGTTTTTGTTCAACGATTTTTCAAACAGAATCATGAACACCGTACTTCAGTGGGTAACCTCAACCTTTGGTTGGTATTACTTGCTTGCCGCAACACTTTACATGGCGTTTGTGATTTTTATTGCCTGTTCAAGATATGGCAATATTAAGCTAGGACCTAAGCATTCAAAACCTGAGTTTAGTTTACTGAGTTGGTCTGCCATGCTGTTTTCGGCTGGTATCGGTATCGATTTAATGTTCTTTTCGGTCGCTGAGCCTTTATCTCATTATATGCAACCGCCAGTAGGTGCAGCTCAAACTTATGAAGCTGCACGTCAAAGTATGGTCTGGACCTTATTCCACTATGGTTTAACTGGTTGGTGCATGTATGCCTTGATTGGCATGTCATTGGGATATTTTAGCTATCGTTATAATCTGCCGCTTACCATTCGCTCTGCGCTCTACCCAATTTTTGGTCAAAGAATTAATGGTGTAATTGGGCATAGCGTTGATACAGCTGCCGTTATCGGGACAATTTTTGGTATTGCAACGACCTGCGGGATTGGGGTGGTACAGCTAAATTATGGACTACATGTGTTATTAGGGTTGCCAGAGAATATCTGGATGCAGTTTGCCCTGATTGCCATCGCAGTTGGGATCAGTATTATTTCGGTGACATCAGGCGTTAATAAAGGCCTGCGGATTTTATCTGAAATCAATATTTATGTTTCGATTGGCCTTTTACTGTTTATCTTGTTCTTGGGAAATACTGAGTTTTTACTCAATGCCCTTGTTCAAAATGTTGGTGATTACTTAAGTCGTTTCCCGTCTTTGGCTTTACAAAGTTTTGCATTTGAACAGCCTAAAGAGTGGATGAGTAGCTGGACCTTGTTCTTTTGGGCATGGTGGATTGCGTGGTCTCCATTTGTAGGACTTTTTCTGGCGCGTATCTCAAGAGGGCGTACCATTCGTGAGTTTGTGTCTGGTACTTTAATTATCCCGCTTTTATTCACGATCACGTGGCTATCTATTTTTGGTAATAGTGCGTTGCACAGCGTTATTTTTGAAGGGAACCAAACCTTAGCTGCTACTGTGTTGGCGAATCCGGCTCATGGTTTTTATGATTTGTTAGCACAATATCCAGGTTTTACGTTTATTGCTTCAATTGCCACCGTAACAGGGCTTTTGTTCTATGTGACATCTGCTGATTCGGGAGCGCTGGTTCTAGGGAACTTCACCACCAAGTTAACTCATATTGATAATGATGCTCCGCGTTGGTTGAGTGTGTTCTGGGCTATTGCCATTGGTTTACTTACGTTAGCGATGCTGATGACCAACGGGATTACCGCTTTGCAAAACGCAACCATCATTATGGGATTGCCGTTTAGTTTCGTGATGTTCCTTGTCATGGCAGGACTTTATAAGTCCTTAAGGCTTGAAGATTACAGGCAGGCCAGCCGTAGCATGAATGCAGCTCCAGTGGTCGGTAACGTTGATATTTTGAATTGGAAACAGCGTTTAACTCGAGTGATGCATCATCCGGGAACCACTGAAACTCTGCGCATGTTGGACACCGTCTGCCGACCAGCAGTTCAGGCCGTTGCTGATGAACTTATTAAGCAGGGAATGAATGTGGATGTGCAGCAAACGCTACTCGAAGATGAAGACACGCTTTACCATCTCGACTTCACAATTCATCTGGAAGAAGAACAAAACTTCGTTTACCAGATCTGGCCCGTACGCTATAGCGCACCGATTTTCAGTCAACGTGTGAAACGGGGTAAGCAGTTCTATTACCGACTTGAAACTTATCTTTATGATGGCTCTCAAGATAACGACCTCGTTGGTTACGGTAAGGAACAGGTTATTAATGACATTTTAGATAAATATGAAAGACATATGACGTTCTTACATATTAATCGTATTAGCCCAGGGAACCGACCTTTGTTCCCAGATCCACAAGCTTAAGAGGACAATGCATGGCTTCTCCTTATCTACATTCTTTTGCTTTATTTTTCTCTTTGCTCAATCCATTTTTAATGAGCATTTATATGATTGGCCTAATCCGCCATTCAGAAACAAAGGTGTTTAATAAAGCACTGATTCAGGGAAGCTTGATTGCTTTTGTCGTGTTCATGCTATTTGCATGGGGCGGCGAAACAATTTTTAGTAAATATCTGAATGTACGTTTTGAAGCCTTCCAGATTTTTGGAGGTCTTATCTTTTTGGTCATTGGCTATCGCTATGTTTTTCAGGGTGCCGATACGATTGGTGAAATGCGAGGAGCGCCAGAACATCTGGCTGGCACCATTGCAATGCCATTTATGATTGGTCCGGGAACCATCAGTGCTGCTGTGGTTACAGGCATTGAAATGTCAATTGGTGAAGCAGCCCTAGTGATTGCCTTCACCTTGTTTTTAACCTGTAGTATTTTGATCTTGATGAAATTTTCACATGATCATTTACGCTATAAACATGCCAAGCATATCGACCGCTATTTTGACATTGTGGGACGTTTATCTGCTTTATTAATCGGAACGATCGCCATTGATATGATTATTAATGGTGTGACAGGCGTTATTACTAAAGTATAGCGAGTGATCTGTAAGACCCTGCTATGCCATTAAGCGTGGAATAAAATGGCATAGCATGTTCTATAAAACTTTAAAATAAATGATGCAGCTATAAAAAAATAACTTTAAAAATAATGCCTTAAAAAATTAGATTTTAAAAAACAATCAGAGATATTAAAAAATACAATGCCATGTTGTGGATTTAATCATGTTTTTTTTGTGAATTATCAACCATAATGTTGACTGAGCTTGTTTTAAGACACAGAGTTGAGCTATGCCTACATTAGATGAAATAACCACAGCAACTGATGATCAGTCTGAATTGATGATGTCAGTTTTGATGACGCCTGATATGGCAAATTTTTCAGGTAATGTTCATGGTGGTACGATTCTAAAACTACTAGACCAAGTCGCTTACGCTTGTGCAAGTCGTTATTCGGGTGGCTACGTGGTGACGTTATCTGTAGATAAGGTGAATTTTAAAGAACCTATTTATGTGGGTGAGCTGGTAACCTTCTTGGCAAGTGTTAACCATGTAGGCCGTACTTCAATGGAAGTGGGAATACGTGTTGAAGCCCAAAATATTCAGAAGCGTACAGTGCGCCATACCAATAGCTGTTATTTCACCATGGTCGCTGTTGATGAACAGGGCAAGCCATGTGAAGTACCTCATTTGAAACTCGATACTGAGTGGAAACGTTGCCGCTTTGAAGCAGCTGAGCACCGTAAGGTTTTACGTCTACAAGAAAATCATAACCCATCTTGTAGCATGTATAAAAAATCTTCTTAAAAAAAAGGATCGAACCGCAGCATGGTTCGATCCTTTTCTTCTTTACTGAAATTCAGCATCCATTTTTCATTTCAGTAAAATTATCTCTGAGCTTGGAGGAGAGTGCTGAGAGAATTAACGAGTTGCAGGAGCAGCTTCAGAAGCAGAACCTACAGCATCAGATGCAGCATTTGCTGTGTTTGCTTGTTCTTGAGTTGAAACAACAACTTTCTCTTCAGCAGCAGTGCTGTGTGCTTGTTCATGTTTAGAAGCAGCGAAAGTTGAAGCAGCAGTTAAAGCTAAAGTTGTTGCAAGTAGAGTCTTAGCTAATTTCATTTTATGGCATCCTTAAATTCATTAAAAAAGTAAATCAAACCTAATCATTTAAACCTACATGAAACGTGTATGGCTGAATGACTAAGCTAGGACACATGCTAAGCCGAGCTTGGGATTACATCAATTAACTTAACAATCTATTACGCCTATCTTAACAATATGAAATATACGGGCCGTTTATGTGCGGAATCTGTAAAGTTAACCGGCTTAAATACACCTTAAAATGTGTAAAAATATTTCTTCTTGAATGAAAAAAAACCAATTGTGTTACGTAAACCTAACACTCTGGCATGAATTGTGAATGCATATAAATAGAATATTCCGTTTGAATTGTGGTTTTCTAAAGTTAATTTAGATTTTAAATGAGAAGTAAGTCTCATTGTTGGTTTGTTAAGTAAAAATTAAAGAATCATCACCCAAGTTTAAAAATCATTTACATGACAAAAAAGAGTGATATACCTAAAATGTTTTAGACCGTTCTAATTTGAGTGACTCGTGAAATTTATTGCCCAAAAAACTGTTCCTACCCATATTATTTCCGGTTTTTTAGGGGCGGGGAAAACCACGTTATTGCAGCATTTATTAAGTCAGAAACCTAAAGATGAGGTCTGGGCTGTATTAATGAATGAGTTTGGGCAAATTGGAGTAGACCAACAACTCTTACCTCAAGATGAAGGCTATGCAGTCAAAGAATTATTAGGTGGTTGCTTATGTTGTAGCAGTCAATTGCCTATGCATATTGCTTTAGCTCGTCTATTGAGTGAACAAAAGCCAGACCGACTATTTATTGAACCGACTGGTCTTGGACATCCTTCGCAGTTATTTGATCAACTGACTGAACCGCATTGGCAAAGTAGTTTAGCCATGCGAGCATTAGTCACAGTTGTAGATGGTAGCCGTTTGCATGATACAAACTGGGTAAAGCAAAACCTTTATGAAGATCAGTTAAAAGCTGCCCAAATTGTGGTGGTGTCACATACTGATGTGATGACTTTTGAAGATGATCAGGCACTTGAGTTATTAAAAGAAGAATATCAGCCTTATCAACAAGAGTGGATTAAAACTGAACATGGTCAGTTAGCGTTAAATAAAATTGATGTGGTTGCTCGTTTAACCGAACGCTCTATTCAACCTTTACTTAAACTTCAAAAACAAATGACTGAAACTGAGGTCGTGAAAGAAATTCAGCAGTTACCTTATCATTATGTCGAGTCGGCACAAGGTTATATTGTTGCGGGTTGGAAATTGCCTAAACGCTGGAAGTTTGAGTTTTATGCTCTGCTCGATGTGTTATGTGCACAAAAAGACTTGCTACGAATTAAGGGAATTTTTAATACGGATCAAGGTTGGAAAACCTTTAACTTTAATCCGCAGCAATTTAATTATAAGTCTGGCGAAGAGGGAATTGATAACCGGATTGAAATGATTAGCCAACATGAACACGATTGGTTGGCATTTGAAACTGATTTATTGAATTGCCGAATTGAAGATTAGAGAACATTGAGAAAAAGATGATTCAATGTTCTCTAGAACGGATTTTAAGGTTTAGTATTTAGCACGGCTTTAGCTTGAGCATGGTCAATATCTTTTTCCCAATGCGCAATGACTACGGCCGCAACACAGTTACCAATCAAGTTGGTGCAGGCACGAATAATGCCAATGAACCAGTCGACTGAAAGTAGAAGTACTAGACCAATCGCAGGCAGGCTTGGAATCACTGACAGGGTAGCTGCAAGAATAACTAAAGCTGAACCGGGAATGCCGTGTGCACCTTTAGAAGTAATGAGTGAAACTAATAAAATAGCCAACAAGTCATGCGTAGATAAATCAATATTGCAGGCTTGTGCAATAAAAATAACAGCTAAAGTTAAGTAAATTGAGAATCCATCTAGGTTAAAGGAATAACCAGTAGGAATGACCAGACCGACGGTTGAATCCTTAATTCCCAGATTTCTGAGTTTTTTCATAATTTGGGGTAAAACAGAGTCAGAAGATGCTGTACCCAAAACAATCGCTAACTCATCTTTAAAATAAGCTACAAACTTGAAGATGTTGAGACCGGCAAGTTTTAAAATTGAACCTAAAACAATAACGACAAATAAAATGCAGGTTGCATAAAACAGTAAAACTAAATAACCCAATTGTAGAAGTGAATCTAAACCAAATTTAGCGGTGGTATAGGCCACTGAACCAAAAACACCAATTGGAGCTAAACGAATAATCAGCCCCATAATTTTAAAGAAGACTTCAGAAAAAGCTTCCAAAGCCTGACGTACCAGCTCTGCCAAATGTTTAGGAATTAAAAGTAGTGCTACACCAAATAAAATAGCAATTAATAAAACTTGTAAAATATCGCCGTTTGCAAAAGCAGCCGTGAAGGTTTTTGGAATAATATTGAGCAGAAATTCCGAACCTGTGTGCATTTCATGTGCACGTTCGGTATAGGTACTTAAATCTTTTGCATCTAAATGGCTGATATCGATATTCATACCGACGCCAGGTTTAAATACATAGGCCACAATAATGCCTAAAACCAAAGCAATACTGGTGACCACTTCAAAATAGAAAATGGTTTTTGCACCGACTTTGCCCATTTTTTTGATGTCATTTGCACCATAAATACCTAGCACAACCACACAAAACACAATTGGTGCAATCAGCATCTTAATTAAAGAAATAAAACCATCACCCAATGGCTTTAAGGATAGGGAGAAATCATGAAAACCAGCTCCAACTGCAACACCAAGAAAGAGAGCACAAAGAACCTGTAAAAATAAACTACGCTTGAGCTTTTGCCACATAAGTCATCAATTTTAGGAAGAGGAGAATATCTCTTTTAAGCAAAAAGCCAGCCAACTCTAAAATAAGTGGAGCGTTTTGGAAGAATATGCAAATTTCGCCATCGTGATGTTTTGCATTACTCAGTTTTTTTATAATTTTTAGCTAAAATCGAGTATCCTTAGCGCCAAATTTTGGAACATATTAATCATGGCGCTTAAAGCAACAATTTATAAGGCAGACTTGAATATTGCCAATATGGATGACCATATTTATGGTGATTACCAACTGACGCTTGCCTTGCATCCTTCGGAAACTTTAGAACGTTTAATGGTTCGTTTGATGGCTTTTGCCCGTTTTGCAAGTGATGAGCTTGAGTTTACTAAAGACCTTTTTGAGACTGACGAGCCAGCGTTATGGCAAAAAGATTTAACGGGTCAATTAGAAACTTGGATTGAAGTGGGCTTACCTTCGGAAGATAAAGTTAAAAAAGCGAGTGCACGCTGTAAAAAAGTTGCGATTGTTGTGTATGGCACCCAAGTCGAAGAGTGGTGGAAGAGAAATAGCAAAATTAAAACGTTAAGTAACGTTCAGGTTTGGCAAATCGCACCTGCAAGCACAGCTGAGCTAGAACAACTCTGTGAACGTACCATGCAGCTACAGTTAAATGTGATGGATACAGAGTGGACTCTTTTAGGTGAAAAGGGTCAGGCAAATGTTGTGTGGACGCAGTTACAGTAAAATAGAAAAGCGCAACAAATTCTACAGATTCAATTGGTACACTAAGCACCAGTTGCTATTTAAAGATTCTGTTTAAGGGGTAAACCATGTCAAATGAATTAGAAATTATCGATTTAAAAGTAGGTGAAGGTAAAGAAGCTGTTAAAGGTGCTTTGATTACGACTCACTATACAGGTTGGTTAGAAGACGGTACAAAATTTGACTCTTCAATTGACCGCGGTAATTATTTTGAATGCGTGATTGGAACAGGCCGTGTCATTAAAGGTTGGGACCAAGGCATTATGGGAATGAAGGTTGGTGGTAAACGTAAATTAATCGTGCCTTCTCATTTAGCTTATGGTGAGCGTAAAATGGGTAAGATTATTCCAGCTAATTCTAATTTAATTTTTGAAATTGAATTGTTTGATGTCAAAACTCGTGACTAGCTAAAAACTTAAAGCCCTTTAGGGGGCTTTCTTGTTTATATGAGCTTTAAATATAAATACATTCATAATTTATATTTTAGCTTTTTGAATATTTAAGCTTATTTTCAGATTATTTGATTATAAATGCTGACTGAAAAACTGTTCATTTGTGGGCAGTGTGATATTAAGACCAAATTTCAGAAAGTTTGCGTCTTAACATCAACTTTCACATAAATAATCTATATTGTTATTGAGACGCTATTTCATGATTATCCGCTTTGCATCTCCTTTGTTGAATCTTACGCTTGGATTGGCCCTTACCGGCATGTCTGGTATGGCATTGGCTAAACCACAAAAAATTGATGCTTCAACACTTACGGTCATTGGCTATCATGAAATTACTGATACAAAAAATGCAATGATTCCTGAGTATGCGGTCACGACTCAACAATTTACTCAGCATGTTGAATGGTTACAAAAGAATGGTTTCCATTTTATTACCGTTGATCAATTAATTCGTGCGCATCAAGGTAAATATCAACTGCCGACTAAGCCAGTATTATTGACGGTAGATGATGGTTATCAGTCTTTTTATCAAAATGCATATCCTGTTATTAAGGCAAAAAAGATTCCGGTTGTTTTGGCTGTAGTCGGTTCATGGTTAGAACCAAAAGCTGGTCAAAAAGTTGACTTCTCTGGCGAAGAAATCTCTCGCGATAAGATCTTAAGCTGGAATGAGCTTAAAGAGATGCAAGACAGCGGTTTAGTCGAAATCGCGAATCATAGCTATCATTTGCATCGTGGTATTACAGGAAACCCGCAAGGCAACTCTGAACCTGCTGCGACCACACGTTTTTATGATGTTAAAACACAAACATATGAGAACGATGCACAATATCAGGCACGAATTTATAACGACCTGAAAAAGAATAATGACTTATTAAAAGCGCATGGCTTACGTTCACCACGTATTATGGTATGGCCATATGGTCGCTATAATATGCAGACTGTTCAAATTGCAAAAAAATTAGGCATGCCAGTGACCATTACGCTTGATGATGGGGCAGACCATGCAAAACAATCTCTACAAAATATGAGCCGTATTTTGGTAGAAGGTGGAATGACAACTGATGATTTGGCTCAAGAAATTAAAAACCGTGAATTAAATTTAACGGATAATAATCGTCCGCAAAAAATCATACATATTGATCTGGACTATATTTATGATCCAGACCCGAAACAACAAGAGCGCAATTTAGGACACTTGTTAGATCGAATTAATGGCATGGGTGTAAATACAGTTTATTTACAGGCATTTTCAGATCCAGATGCGAATGGTTCCGCTGATATGGTTTATTTCCCAAACCGTCATATTCCAATGCGTGCAGACTTGTTTAACCGTGTTGCATGGCAAATTCAAACGCGCACATCTGTAAGCCGTATTTATGCATGGATGCCGTTATTGGCGTGGGAACTACCAAAAACTGATCCTGTTTCTAAGGATTTGGTGGTGACTCAGCAGGAAAAAGCAGGTGAACACCTTAATATGGGGTATATCCGTTTAAGTCCATTCTCAGCCGATGCACGTCAAACGATTCGTGAAATTTATCAGGATTTGGCAAAATCAACGCCATTTAATGGCCTCTTGTTCCATGATGATGTGACATTATCTGATTATGAAGATGCAAGCCCTGATGCTTTAAAAGCCTATGCGAAACAAGGCTTACCAACAGATTTAGCAAAAATCCGTGAGAACGACCAAGACTTGCAAAAGTGGACTGCATATAAGACAAAATATCTAGATGATTTTGCGATGCAACTCGTTGATGACGTGCGACAATATGAACCGTTCTTGGTGACTGCACGCAATTTATATGCGCAAGTCGCGTTAAAACCATATGCGGAAAATTGGTACTCTCAATCTCTTGAAGAGTCATTAAAACGTTATGATTTTACAGCTATTATGGCAATGCCTTATATGGAGCAGGTCGATAATTCAGATCAGTTCTATAAAGACATGATTGATCGCGTGAAACAATATCCTAATGGCCTCAAGAAAACCGTTTTTGAATTACAGGCAACCGACTGGCGTAAAAACGAAAAGGTACCTTCAACTGAAATGGCAGCAACAATTCATTCTCTTTATCAGCAAGGTGTAATGCATGTGGGATATTACCCTGATGACCCAATTAAAGATCATCCGGATGTTGACGTAATGCATAAAGCATTTGCTGAAAAATCATCTCGTCTTGTGCCGTAGTCGGGGCTGAAACATGACAATCTTTGCTGCAATATGGTCGCATGCCTTAAAATTCGTTTTTTATTATCCATTATTCATGTCGTATTTATGGATGATGGGTGCGATCATTTTCTATTGGAAAGAACGTCAGGCTCCGCCTTACGATCAACCAGCTCCATTAGAAAGTTATCCAAAAGTCGCTGTATTAGTTCCTTGTTTTAATGAAGGGGATAATGCAGAAGAAACCATTAGCCATGCTTTAAAACTGGATTATCCTCATTTTGAAGTCATCGCGATTAATGATGGTAGCTCAGACAATACCGGCGAAGTACTCGACCGTTTAGCAGAACAACATGAAAAACTTCGTGTTGTTCATTTGGCTCAAAACCAAGGTAAAGCCATGGGGTTGCAAGCCGGAAGCTTAATGACCGATGCCGAGTTTTTAATTGGTATTGACGGTGATGCATTACTTGATCCACATGCAGCAAAGTGGATGATTCGTCATTTTCTTGAAAATCCGACTGTTGCAGCGGTGACAGGAAACCCACGTATCCGTACTCGCTCAACTTTATTAGGGCGTATTCAGGTCGGTGAGTTTTCTTCGATTGTGGGCATGATTAAACGTGCACAACGTACCTTTGGTCGCTTGTTTACTGTATCAGGTGTAATTACGGCTTTTCGTAAAAGCGCCGTTCACCAAGTCGACTATTGGTCACCAAATATGTTGACTGAAGATATCGATATTACTTGGAAATTACAGCGTGCAGGTTGGGATATTGAGTTTGAACCGAATGCCTTGGTTTGGATTTTAATGCCTGAAACCTTAAATGGGTTGTGGAAACAACGTTTACGCTGGGCAATGGGTGGCGCACAAGTATTAATTAAAAATATTGATGTGTTCACCAAACCAAAATTGAATTTTTTATGGCCTTTAATGTTTGAGCTTTGCTTAACATTAGTCTGGTCATATTTAATGCTAGCGATGGCTGTATCATGGTTGGCCCATTTTATTTTACCAGTACCAGCACTAGCCGTTGTGAGCTCTCCATTTTTACCGTATGGTAGCGGTATTTTATTGGGGGCAACCTGTCTAATTCAGTTTGCTTTAAGCAAATGGATGGATAGTCGTTATGAACCAAACCTAGGAAAAAATTATTTCTGGATGATTTGGTACCCATTAGTCTTTTGGTTAATTACGATTTCGGCAACCATTGTGGCATTTCCAAGAGTCTTACGACGTGGAGATGAGAAACGAGCACGTTGGGTGAGCCCGGATCGGGGCATTCGCTAGATGAAATGCAAAAGTCATGAAATTTTAAAGATCGTGCTGTATTGATGTCTGGGGAAAAACCACAGCACTCCGTTAGGTAAAGAGAGAAATGAAGACAGATTCGTTGATTATTGATTTACGCCGTCAATTACCATGGCATAAACGCTATGCTTCTACAACAAGCACAGCCATGATGTGGGCGGTTTGGTTGTTGTTGTGGCGTCCGTTCGTGTTTGTATGGCTATTGGTTGAACTACAAAAAACTCATTTGGTACATCGCTTATTTAGTGCCTTTGGTTTAGGAATTGAACATGGCCTTACAGCATTAATTGCTTGTGCAATTTGTTTATTGTTGTGGAGCCATGTGCTACCTGAGCGTCGTGTCGGTGGTAGTGCGCTTAAAATGAAACAGACTGATGATTATGCACGCTATTTTGATTTACCTGAACATGAAATTGAGCAGGGACGTAGCCAAAAAATTACAGTCGTTCACCACGATGAACTAGGTAAAATCGTTAGAGTTGAATAAGCCTGATTAAAAAAATAAAGCCCACTTGAAGTGGGCTTTATTTTTTATGAACTGAGAAATCCAAGAATACGTTGTTTGACTTGATTAATATAAAACTCATCATGGGTGACACGGTACATCAAGATCGCACCTTCATAATCAGCAATACTTTGTTTTGCTAAAATCTCTGCTTTATCTTGAGCAAGGCTCTTCGCAAAAATAGATTGGATCGCACGTTGCCAGTCCTCAAAAATGCTGCGTATTTTGGCTAAAATTTCAGGTGAGCCATATGCTGCTTCCATAGAAATAATACCTATTAAGCAACCATTCACTCCTTGTGTAAAAAAATGAATAGCACGCTCATGCATTTGCTCAAACCGTTCAATGGCTGAGAGTTCAGAATTTACCGTATTTCCAAATAGAGAATGAATCAAATACTGATGAGTGCTATTGAGCACTTCAAGCAATAGTGCTTCTTTGTTTGGATAGTAATAGTAAAAAGAAGCTTTGGTTAGGCCACAAGCCTTTGCCAGCATGTCCATACTGGTGCCTGCGTATCCATAGGTTTTAAACTGCAAAGCACAGTGCTTGAGCAATTCTTCTTTCGCAAGTTTTTGCGGTCTCATCTTAAATTATCCAAAACATAAATCAGGCTTGTACCAAATCATCAAAAGTAGTTCGGATTTTACTCCAGATCTGTTCAGCACCTTTTTTAAAGTAGCCCATATGCCCAATTGCTTTCATATAAACATCTTGAGGTTGAAGGCTGATATATGTGACCGGAGCTTGTCGATAATGCTGCATAAATGCGCGACAAGAAGTGGGTAAAGCCCAATCATCATCAAGGGCAGACACTGCATAAATTGGGGTTTTGACAGAAGCATATTGTTCAATTAAATGTTGCTGTTCGGGGTCAGCAAAAAAATACTTAGGATTTTTACACCACTTGCGCCACTGTTTATAAACATTTAGAGGTAGGTCAGAACCCATATTAAATTTGCTCCAAGGCAAATAACCTGTCACAGCAACGATAGGTGGAAACACAATATTCCAGACCACTTGAACTTTAAAACGTTCTTTAAGCGGCATATATTCATGCCAGCCAGCCCCAGTGCCAAACGTGTAGCAGGCCAATAATTTTTCATGATTAGGTAATAGCCCTAATGCGTGACCGCCGTAAGAGTGACCCACCATTAAAAGAGGTAGGGGTTCTTGTGATAAATATTCAATGGCACCTGCTAAGTCATATTGTCCCCAGTCTAAATAAGACATATCGAATCCTTTTAAAGATTTGGGACTCGATTTCCCCACACCTCGATAATCGAAGGTGGATACTTGATAACCATATTGCGTCATATATTCAGCAAAGCGACGGTAAAACTCATGTGGTACGCCAGTAGCTCCAGCAACCACAATATTGGCTTTAGCTGGTGTCGTCGTAAAGTAACGTGTGCCGTAGAGTTGATAGCCATCTAAAGCTGAAAATTGTACATTTTGGCTAAGCTGATCATTAGTGTGAGTTGCTAATTGCATTGCTTTTCTCTTTATTTTTCTTGCTTGATTAATTAAGCCTTATTTACCTTTAAAAACAGGAGGTCTTTTTTGCAACATGGCAAAAACTCCTTCTTGCACATCTTCAGTTTTTAATAAGGGATGAAGATGATTTTGTAACTGGCTAAATGCAGCTTGATAACCTTCATTGATGGCTTCGCGTGCAGAGGCAAGGGTGGCTTTTACAGCAAGAGGTGCAGCTTGAGCGATATGTTCAGCTAACTCGATGGCACGGTTGAGCTCCGTACCTTCAGGGCAAATTTCTGTAATCAGGTTCATATCCAAGGCAGCTTTTGCATCAAAAGGGTCACCTGTCAGTAAATAGCGCATGGCCTTGGCCCAACCCGCGGCTTGAGTAAAGCGTGCTGTTGCCCCACCAAAAGGTAAGATTCCGCGCTGAACTTCCATTTGCGCAAACTGAGTGTTTTCACTTGCTAAAGCAATGTCTGCATTTAGAAAGAGTTCAATACCAGCGGTATAACAATAGCCTTGTACCGCAACAATCAAGGGTTTACTCAGTTTTCGACCCACAGTGCCCCAAGGGTTTACTTCTTCATCACTAAAATTAAAAACACCTGTAGCAAGCTTAGGTTGTAACTCTACGAGATCTAATCCAGCCGTAAAATGGTCACCATGGGCAAATATTACTGCACAGCGCAGCTCATCATTATTTTCATATTCGGTGAGCGCTAGTGATAAATCTTTAATCAGGTGGCTATCAAAGGCATTACGTTTTGCTGCCCGATCTAGTCCAATTAAAAAAATATATCCGCGAGTTTCACGGCTAACTTTTCCTTCTTGATTTGACATGTTGTGATGTCCTTTATTTGTCTTTAATAAGTTTTTAAACGATCGTTAGAAAACTGTCAAATGTAATTTGTTGATTACTTCGTAAACAAAAATAGAAGGAAGGATCAAAATAAAACTAAACTTTTATTCTTAAGATTAATATAAATATGAGGGGGGAATAACCTGATGAGTAGCCTCAATCAGGTTATAAAACATTATGTTGGACGACGTGAATACATCAGTAATCCTAAGCATAACAGCGTTAAACCTAAAATAAGATGTGAGCTGAGTTGTTCATGGTTGAACCATGTCCCCCAAAATGTAGCTAAAACTGGGGTAATAATGGTAATGAGCAACACAGTGGTCGGTTGTAGGACTTTGATGAGTTGATAATAGAAAATCATGGCAAGCACAGATGAAAAGACTGCGCTGTAGAGCACCGCTATTGAAATTTTAAGGCTCGGAAATTCAGTTGGAAGATGTGACCAAAAGAAAGGTAACAGGCATATATAACCGACCCATGAAACAAGAGTAGCACCTGTCATTTGTGTAATTGGAGGAATATGTGCACCAACAGATTTTACGGCAAAAGTCGACAATACATAAAATAGCATCGCAATAAGCTCTAACATAATACCAATGCGGTTGAGCTGAAAACCTGATGAAGACAGTCCTAAAGTAAAGCTCATCCCGACAAGAGCGATACCCAGCCCAAGCCACTGCCATGCCGAAAAACGTTCACGTCCCAATAAAAAAGAGCTGATGAGTCCAGACACTAACGGAGAAGTCCCGTAAATAATTGAAATAATGGCAGAGGGGACTTTATCTGCACCCATATAGCAAAAGGCCATAGAACCAAATAAGCCAATGGCTCCGGCACAATAACTTAAAACAGCTTTTTTACTAAAGATGAGTTTTAAACGAAAAAATCGTAGACAGAGTAAGGCTATTGGAATCGCCAAACTGAATCGAATAAATAACCCCCATGCCCAGTGAATTTCTTGTACTGTCCAGACGGCTGCGAGTGGGGTAAGTGACCAAATAATGACGACAGCAATAAATTGGCCGGCTGTAGCGAGGCGAGTTGGAGTTAAAGAGGGTGCTACAGCCGGCTGAGTCTGCGGGGTAGAAATACTCTGTTGTTCAAATAACGGCTTCATATAAAGCTCCAGAAAGTTTGGTTTTTGTGTTTTAAAAGGTCATAAAAAAAGCCGCGTTTTATGGCGGCTTGTTATGAAAATCAGGGGGATATTAGAAATGGAATATCTTGATTTTCTCATCCAAAGCGCCAATTTGTCCAAAATAAGGACGTCGACAATCGGCCACATCGAACTTAATCTCTGGGACGTATGATTGACGCGCTAGACAACAATGAGCTTTAGATAAAAACATGATAAGTATATTAAAATACAGGTGATATTTTTATAACACAGAAATAGAAAAGTACAAATTATATTCAAGCATGAACCACAGATTTTTTGATTTCAAATTAGCAGTTTGCTTAAATTGATATTTTTCTCATAATACCTCGTCGAATTGATCTCTATAAGAAGCTGTTCTTATGTCACCGTTAGAAATTTTTGCAGTCTTGATTAGCCTAATTGGAGTTGGATTAACTGTTATTAGGAACATGTGGTGTTGGCTGTTTAATTTCTTTGCCTTTGTTTTATATGCTTATTTGTTCTACGAATTTAAGCTTTATGGTGAAACGATTTTGCAGTTCTTTTTCATGGTCGTAAATTTTTATGGTTTTTACTACTGGTTTAAGGGAAAGCAGCAAGATCATGACATTCGTATTGAACCGATTGCAGTTCAAAAAGCAATTTTTCAAATGATTATTGCAGCGGTAGGTGGTTTGCTCTTTGGTTTGATTCTTAAAAACTTTACCGATGCGGCTGTGCCAATGCTTGATTCGCAACTTGCAGCATTTAGTTTACTCGCAACCTATTGGACTAGTCGCAAGCATATTGCAACATGGGTACTTTGGGTGTTCGTTGATATTATTTATGTAGGCATGTTTATCTATAAAGATTTATTTTTAACAGCCGCTTTATATGCAGCCTTTGTTCTAATGGCAGCTTATGGTTGGTATCAATGGGAAAAGGTTAAAAAGAAACAGAATTTATCTTCTGAGCCGATTTAGTTTGGAGAATGGTCATGTTGTTGAGCTTAGATGGTTATAAACAGCAACAGTTTGATCAAATTGCCGCAAAAATAATGGCTGAGCCTGAAAAATATATAGATTTTAATTCAGTGTCAGATTTCTATAATGCTGAATGGCTCAAGGACTTTCCACCAGGCACTCAGGTGTCTGCTACAGGGTTAGATGACGGTGCTGAAGAGTTTTATGCCGTTGTACAATTTAAACAGCAGTATTTAAAGTTTGATATTAAAGAAAACCATTCGACAGTTATTTTTCAAGATATGAATGGGAACGTATTTAAGCGTAATTTTTAATTTGTGAAATAAAATTGCAAAAAAAAGCGACTTAACGTCGCTTTTTTTAATAAATAAATTTTGAAATTTTGTTTGCTGTTTCAACGACTAGGCTTGCGATATCTTCTTTAAATGTTCTTTCATCGTAAGTGGTAATTGGGCAACTCACAGAGATAACCGCTACCATTTTGCCATTTGACTGTTTAAAGATAGGTGCCGCGCAGGCTGCCATATCATGATTATAATGACCCCAGCTCACCATCGTTTTTTGTGTTTTTACATAAACTAATCTTTGCAATAAGGTTTTTAAATTGGTTGGAGTCAGTTCAGAAAAACTATCCCAATCATCAAAGTTACGGTAACGCTGACGTACTTCAGTTTCAGGTAAATCAGACAATAGCATTTGACCAATTACGGTTGCATGGGCAGGCCAGCGAGTACCTAAGCTAATGTTGCTCGTGAAGGTTCCCATCGACTGAATATTATTTACAAAGACAATATGTGTGCCTTCTAAAATAGAAAGGTGCACGGCAAGTTTGGTTTGATCACGTAATTCTTTCATTAAAGGCGTCGATAAATCGAGCAATGAAAGTTTAGATAAACTGTTAAAACCTAATTCCATGACTTTTGAATCAAGTGCATAAGTTTTTTGAGAAGCTTTTCTTAAATAGCCACAAGATTCGAGTGTATAGATTAGACGAAATGCACTAGAACGGTTCACTTCTAAAATTTCAGCGATTTCTGTAATCGTCATTTCTTGTGCTTGTTGGTTAAATGCTTGCAAGATGGCTAAACCCCGAACAAGGCCGGGTACTAAATATCGATCATCATTTTTTGTTGTTTCTGATTCTTGCGAATCTTCTTCAATTGTTAGGCTCATTCGTGTCATTTTCCTATAAATAAAACAAGGTTCAATTTGGGGCATGCTGCTTTATTTTAGAACTATTGTAATTGTTAAAAATACATAAAACAATTTTTATATTTAAAACTTTGTTTCTTGTTTGAAACGTAACAAAATATTTAAAATTTATTAAACCAATGAATTATCTATTTATTTTTACTTTGACAAAAAATGATCAAGGGTATTATGCTTAGCTCATGTTTTGAAAATCAAATTATGTTTTGTATATAAAACAAAATGAGGACGCAAGGTATGAGTTGGATCTCAATTTGTCAGCAGGGTGACGTTAGCGAAGATGAGCCGAAAGCCATCGAAATTGAAGGGAAGAAAATTGGCGTATTTTTCGTCGATGAAAATTACTTTGCGATTGAAAATGTTTGCCCTCATGCATATGCCTTATTAACCGAAGGATTTATCGAAGATCAAACTGTTGAATGTCCATTGCACGAAGCAATTTTTGACATTCAGACAGGTGAGCTAAAAAGTGGACCGGGATGTAGAAACCTATGTACGTACCCAGTTCGTGTTGAAGGACAAGATATTCAAATTCAACTCTAGTCCTCACAGGTACAAGGAAGCAGAACAATGAAGACATTTAATGAAAAGTTGGCAAGCTGGATTCATGCAACGCCGGCAACCGATGCAGGCATCAACAATATTCAAATTCCTGGTCAATCTGAATTGTTGGTTTGGCAAACACGTTATAAAGAACCAACCGTCTACGAACAAGACTTTGTAAAGAACTTGATTCAGGCATTTTCTGCGGGCGCAACAGCATTAGATGACGTTGTTTCTGCACTTAATCAGCAGGGTTTCCGCTGTGAATCTGGTGATGAATGGACTTCTGCGAGCTTTACAGAAGAAATGCAACGTTTAGGTTATTAATTCAAGGAAGAATAAAATGAACGCAATCGTATCAGCTTCACAAAGCGCTGAAGAATATTTAGAACTCGGTTTACGTGATCAATGGCATCCAGTTTTAGCAAGTTGGGAAGTGGCTGCCAATCCGGTCGGAATTACTCGTTTGGGTGAAAATATTGTGGTTTGGCGTGATGCCGAAGGTCAGGTACACGCACTTGAAGACCGCTGTCCGCACCGTGGTGCTCGTCTTTCATTAGGCTGGAACTTAGGTGATCGAGTTGCTTGTTGGTATCACGGTGTTGAAGTTCGTGCTGATGGTGTGGTTGCAGATGTACCAGCCGTTCACGAATGTCCAATGACAGGAACCAAATGCTTAAAAAGCTATCCAGTTAGTGAACAGCATGGCGCAATTTTTATTTGGTTTGGTATCGACGCAAATGAACAGCCAAAACCACTTGAGTTCCCAGAACAACTTGCAAGCGAAGAGTGGAGTGCGTTCCTTTGCCAAGCCGACTGGAAAGTAAACCATCAATATGCGATTGATAACGTGATGGACCCAATGCACGGTACATATTTACACGCTACATCGCACTCGATGGCAGATGGTGAACGTACCGCAGAGATGAAGCACCGTACTACAGATAATGGCTTTGTTTTTGAAAAAGAAGGCCAAACTGGTGTGAACTTTGACTGGGTTGAATATGGCTCTACAGGTGCAAGTTGGTTACGTCTTTCAATTCCGTACCGTAAACAATTTGGTCCGGGTGGCGAGTTCTGGATCGTGGGTTATGCAACGCCAATTGATGCCAACAATACCCGCGTATTTTTCTGGCGCTGCCGTAAAGTAAGTGGCTGGCAACGTAATGTATGGCGTTTCTTATATCGCAATCACTTAGAACAGTTGCATTGGGATGTGTTGGAACAAGACCGCATTATTTTAGAAAACCTTGCACCAAATGCTCGTGAAAAAGAGTTCCTCTATCAACACGATGTGGGTCTTGCACGTTTACGCCGTTTAATGAAGAAAGAAGCTGAGAAGCAATTAAAGAAAATTGCCGCACTAAATGCATCAAACCGTATCGAGATGCAGGAAGAAGCTCATGGCTAATGTAGCGTTGCTGCAAGGCAAAAAAGTTTTAGTGACTGGTGCTGCACGTGGTTTAGGGCGAGATTTCGCTCAAGCGATTGCTGAAGCTGGTGCCGAGGTTGTAATGGCAGATATTTTGTCTGAGCTCGTTCAGAAAGAAGCACAAGAGTTGCAGAAACAAGGACTTCATGTTCATGCGGTCACCGTTGACCTTGCCGATGCTGCCTCGATTGAAAATGCGGTAGCAAAAAGTGTTGAGCTGTTAAAAGGGTTAGATGGCCTTGTGAACTGTGCAGCGCTTGCAACCAATGTAGGTGGAAAAAATATGATTGATTATGATCCTGAACTTTGGGATCGGGTCATGAATATTAATGTGAAAGGCACATGGCTGATCAGTAAGGCATGCGTTCCACATTTAAAGCAATCGGCTGCTGGCAAAATTATTAATGTTGCATCAGATACTGCTTTATGGGGCGCACCGAACCTGATGGCTTATGTGGCAAGTAAAGGTGCAATTTTTGCCATGACACGTTCGATGGCAAGAGAGTTGGGGCAGTTCAATATCTGTGTCAACACCTTGTCTCCGGGGCTGACTTTAGTTGAAGCAACTGAATATGTACCGCAGGAACGTCACGATTTATATGTCAACGGAAGAGCGATTCAGCGTCAGCAACTTCCACAAGATTTAAATGGAACAGCATTGTATCTACTGTCGGATTTGTCGTCTTTTGTGACAGGTCAAAATATTCCGGTCAATGGCGGTTTTGTCTTTAACTAAGGAGTAGTCAAATGATTACAGGGATCGAGATTTTAAAGTTTGGAGTTGAAGATAGAGCCGCTTCAAACAAGTTTTTAGCAGATTTTGGTTTAAACCAAAGTGCTTCTGATATTGACGGCACTGATTTATATCAGACTCAAAACGGTAGCAAGATTTATCTATTTAATTGTGATGATGACCGTTTGCCACCTGCGATTGAGCAAGGTTCAACTTTACGTGAAGTCACGTGGGGTGTTGATCATGCTCAAGACCTTGAAGACTTAGCAGGCCGCCTAGCCGATGTAAATGGTTTTAAGCGTTCTGAAAATACAGTTCAGTGCCTTGATCCAAATGGCATGACTATTCGTTTTGAACAAAGTTTTGTGAAAGATGTTCAAGAGCTTAAAACAGAAGGCATTAACCAATACGGCAATATTCAACGTGTGAATGCGGCAAGTCCTGTATATGAAAAAGGTCAACCTGTTGCGATTGGACATGTCGTGTTCTTCACACCAGATTTAGCAGCAACTGAAAATTTCTATATTGAAAAAGTAGGCTTTCATTTGTCTGATGCCTACAAAAATCGCGGTGCATTCTTACGTTGCCGCGGTAAAGGTTATCACCATGATTTATTCTTGCTTAATGTTCCAAATAAACCTGCTGGTCTAAATCATGTTGCTTTTGTCGTACGTGATATCCATGAGGTGATTGGGGGCGGTTTAAATATGAATCGTTCGGAATGGTCAACCTTTATTGGACCGGGACGTCACCCAATTTCTTCTGCTTATTTTTGGTACGTCAACTCACCATTAGGTGGTGCATTTGAATATTACACCAACGATGATTATTTGACAGAAGAATGGCAGCCACGTGTAGAAGAACATCGTCTAGAGCTTTTCACCGAGTGGGCGATTGAGGGTGGTCTTGATGACACAACCCGCCGTCAGGTGAAGCCTGTTTAACAGGTATTGCTTTACAAGGAAGATGGCTATGGAAAAGATCGTAATTGTAGGTGCTGGACAGGCAGCGGGTTGGGCAGTAAGTACCTTACGCCAAAATGGTTATGCGGGCGAAATTCACGTGGTTTCAAATGAAGATCAAGTGTTTTATGAGCGTCCGCCACTGTCTAAGCAAGTACTTTCAAAAGAAGCAACTTATGAAAGTTTGAATTTGTTCTCTCCTGAACAGGTTCAAGAGTTCAACGTTCAATGGCACAAACCGGAAATTGCGACAAAAGTCGATCGTGAACAAAAACAGGTTCATTTAGAAAGTGGTCAGGTTTTGCCCTATGACAAATTACTGATTGCAACAGGAAGCCGTGCTCGTGTGCCAGTGAATACATGGCAGTTCATTCCAAATGTTGTGACCTTACGTAATGTGCATGACTGTGAACGCTTGGCCGAAATTTTAAAGCATGCAAAGAATGTCGCTGTGATTGGCGGTGGTTGGATTGGTCTTGAAATTGCGGCAACTGCGCGTAAGCAAGGTAAAGACGTTCATATTTTTGAATATGGCGACCGTTTATGTGCAAGAAGTGTGAGTCCGGAAGTTTCTGCATTTTTAAAAAATATGCATGAAACCCAAGGTACAAAAATTCATTTAGACAGCAAGAGCCTGCATTTGGTTGAAGCACCACATCAGAAAGTTGAAGTGGTAAAACATCCACAAAATAGTCAGTTGTTTGACTGTGTTGTGGTGGGCGCGGGTGCCGAGATTGCTAAAGAGCTCGGTGTACATGCTGGCCTCGATGTGAAAGATGGCATTGTGGTGAACTGCTTTGGACAAACTTCAGATCAACACATTTATGCCGCAGGCGATGTCGCGATTCATCCGAGTTTGGGCTATTGCATTCAGTCTTGGGCAAATGCACAAAATCAGGCAATTGCCGCAGCGAAGTCGATGCTGGGGATTGAAACTGAATATATGGATATTCCTTGGCTCTGGTCTGATCAATACCACTTTAATATTCAGATATTAGGTACGTATCAACCTGAAAAAACGAAAGAGTTAGTGATTCGCCAAGGCGGTGAAGATCAGGTGAGTTATTTATATCTGGACCATGAAAATTGTTTGCTGAATATGATTGCCATTAATGATTCGAAACTAGTCAAACTGGCAAAACGTTGGATGCAAGCCAACACTGTTTTAGACCCAAAACTGTTAGAAGATTCTGAATTTAATGTCATGAAGTTAAAACCGTAAACATTAAATCTGGTTCTCATTACCAAATCGAAGGAATGACACATGAGTAATGAAGAAAAAAGTGGATTAAAGCATTGGGTACCTGCTTTTGTCCTTATGGTGTGTGTGGTACTGGCATTTTTCGACAAGATTAGTATTGCGGTTTTATTTTCAGATCCTCATTTCCAAAGTGCAATGGGAATTGCTGAAGATAAGGCCAAACTGGGATGGCTCATGACAAGTTTCTTACTTGCTTATGGTTTTTCATCAGTTTTTCTAAGCTTTTTGGGCGACATTTTTAACCCGAAGAAAATGCTGTTTTGGAGTGTAACTTCATGGGGTTTACTCATGTTTTGCATGGGGTTCACCACAAGTTATTCAGGCATGTTGATTTTACGCGTGCTGTTAGGTTTGGCAGAAGGTCCATTGTTTGCTTTGGCCTATACCATTGTAAAACAGACATATACAGACCGTCAGCAAGCACGTGCTTCAACCATGTTCTTACTTGGAACACCAATTGGAGCATTCCTTGGGTTCCCAATCACGGCAAATGTTTTAGCACACCATGACTGGCATACCACTTTTTTTGTGATGGCTGGGTTAACGCTAATCGCTATTTTCAGCATTGTTTTCGGTTTGCGTAATTTGCAACTTAAGAAAACTGTCGAAATTGAAGGCGAGAGCAAACGTACCAATTTCAAAGGCCATATTGCCAATACCAAAATACTTTTGAGCAATAGAGCGTTCTGGTTGGTTTGTCTCTTCAACATTGCATTGATGACTTATTTGTGGGGTTTAAACAGCTGGGTTCCTTCTTACTTAATGCAAGACAAAGGCTTCAACCTCAAAGAATTTGGGATGTATTCAAGCTTTCCATTCATTGCCATGTTAATTGGCGAAATCATCGGTGCGTTTTTATCTGACAAGTTGGGTCGCCGTGCAATTCAAGTCTTTAGCGGCTTATTACTCGCAGGCATTTTCATGTATGTGATGGTCATCATGACCGAGCCATTATTGATTATTGCAGCGATGTCTTTAAGTGCGATGGCTTGGGGTTTCGGAGTGGCCGCTGTATTTGCTCTTCTTGCAAAAGTAACGACCTCAAATGTAGGGGCGACTGCGGGCGGAATATTTAACGGTTTGGGTAATTTTGCAAGTGCAATTGCACCTGTACTTATCGGTTACATCGTGATGCAAACACATAGTTTTAATTTGGGAATTACCTTCTTGGCTGCTGTCGCTGTCATCGGGTCATTTTTCTTGGTTCCTCTTTTAAAACGATATTAATTCACTGTATAGGAGTTTAAAAAATGACTACACAACAATTCGAATCGTGGGCACAACCAGAAAATTCTTCTTTAGAAGATTGGTTAAACACGCGTATTGCTCGCTTTGAGACACGTAAATATGACTTTGAGGCTTTGAAGTTCCAAGCCGATTACGACCCGAAATATCGCCGTGCGCAAATGCGTTACATGGGTACAGGCGCAACAGGTGTTGCAAATGACGGTAACACTGTACCAGCAGAAAACTTTACGTTTTCGACCATGGTGTTGCCACCACAGTGTGAAGGACCTTTGCACATTCATCATGACGTTGAAGAAGTTTTCTTTATGCTTCGCGGCGAAATTGATTTGTTCATTGAGCACAACGGTGAAAAATTCGAAACCCGTTTAAAAGAACGTGACCTGATTTCAATTCCACCGGGAATTTACCGTGGTCTATTTAACCCAGGTCAAGAAGATGCCTTGATGTGTGTGATGTTGGGAACAGGCAAACCGACGATTCCTAACTATCCACCAGAGCATCCATTGTCTCAAATCAAACGTTAAGCGTTTGATGATGTGAGTTAAGGGAAAGGAATAAAAATGATGACACTCATTGAAAAGTTAGCAGAATTTCCGGTTAAAACGGTGACTGTGCAAGGCCAGCAACAAGCATATCGAGAAGCCGGTCAGGG
>Ga0207655_1000324_pt1 | contig 70419 bp, 57 predicted proteins | sample KBSM44metaG_FD_184398 | JGI IMG/M metagenome (GOLD analysis project Ga0207655, IMG submission 184398) | Miscanthus rhizosphere microbial communities from Kellogg Biological Station, Michigan, USA - KBS M4-4 metaG (SPAdes) (version 2) | ecosystem: Host-associated > Plants > Roots > Rhizosphere >... | reverse complement strand
TAGTATTTACATTGCAAGATAATTACAGAGAAAAAAGATACTAATTTTATTTAAAATGTGATTTATTTAACCTTTTATTTATAAATTAAAAAATAAATTCACTTTATTTATTAAATACAATTATCACACCACCAATAAGTTGAAATTCATCACACATTTTAGATATATTGAGGCACAAAAGATAATTTTAGTTTTTAAAAGTTTTTGCAACAATTTAAGCGTGTACGATCTTTTTAAGATCAAATTATATAAAATAGAAATATGAATTATAGAAAACATAGTAATATTTAAACTTGATGAAAATTATCTTTTAATTGAGTTTTATAAATATTATTTGATTGCTGAAAAATTTATTCTAGAAAAAATATCTTAAGAAAGTAACTAGAGCATTATCTACAAGATCTAATACAGAAGATACCATCTGTAGACTCAGCTCTACTCCAGCAATAAATACTCAACTTTCAAACAGAACGAGTTCTAGGGTGGCTGATTGCATTATTCTGCATTTTGTAAGTTGTATCTGTCGGAGGTAAGTGTTGATAAAACAACACTGACATTGAAAAATGATGAAATATAAACATTTCCAACCCCAATGTTTTTGCATAAATTATTGAAAATAAAAAACAAATTAAATTGGCACAAAAGCTGCTCCATGTGACTGATGAAAGTGGAATTATCCTAAGGAATCCGTATGTCACTTGTAGTAGATAAAAAAGAAAATTCTAAAGAATTTGTAAAAAACATCTTGTCTGAAATTTGGGTTACTCGATGTCCTGTACCCACAGCAACAGGTATTTCCTTAAAGCGCGGCACTCTGGTTAAAAAATTTGAAAAGCACGGCATTGATGTTGCCGTCTTGCAAGATGCGCGTAAAGGTTTATCAGTTCATCATTTTGATCATCAATTACCAGCTCTGTTCCGAGAAGGTGGAAATGTACCTGCATTAGCAGCACGTTCTGAAGGCGCGCCAAGCCGACTCATTGGATTAACTTGGATTGATGAGTGGCAAGTCATTATTGTTCGACCTGATTCAAACATTAGCCAACCAGAACACCTAAAAAATGTGAAAGTTGCGTTACCAGAATATGCCGACAAACGTGCTGGTAGTATTTTTAGAGCCATGTCATTGCAAGGTATTCGTGGTGCTTTACAACTTGCCAATCTCACTTTCCGTGATGTGAATTTTATTGAAGTACCTGAGCGTGCTGGATCTAAAGAGAATCGTGATGCAAGTACGTATTGGTCAGGTCTTGACGCATTAATTACAGGTGAAGTTGATGCTGTGTATGTAAAAGGAGCTTCTGCTGTTGAAGCTGCAACTAAACGCGGCCTTAAAGTTGGGATTGATTTAGATAAATTTGAAGATGTGACTTCTCGTGTAAATAACGGAACGCCTCGTCCAATCACAGTCCATGAAGATTTATTAGAAGATCACTTTGATGTTGTCGTTGATTTTCTTGAAGAGTTATTTGATACGGCGGATTGGGCACAAGATCATTTAGATGAAGTGTTGGTGATTCTTGAAGATGAAACGATTGCAGGGGCTGAGAGTGTAGCGACAGCCTACCGAAATAATTTTCATAAGTCTTTACATCCATCATTAAATGAAGAGCGTTTAGAACTTTTAAGACAACAAAAAGATTTCCTTTGGTTACATGGCTTTTTAGAGCGAGATGTCGATATTGAAACATGGGTTGATCATCGTCCTTTGCTCGAAGTTTTAAAGCGCCGTCAAAATAAAAATTTTTAAAGAGGATTTGATCATGACAACACTTACTCAAACGCCATTGTCTCGTGAACTCAATGACTTTATCGAATTGAACCGCGAAAAAGCTGAATTTGCTTTTGAAGTGTTCCGTGAAACAGGAACAATCACAGCAAATGGAACGGTTAATTTTGTAGAACGTGGGCCTGAAAATACCTTAGTCACTTTTAACTATGCAGGGCCGTGGTCTAAAGATAAAAAAAGCAAAGTGCTTGTAGAGACAATTGATGGTGAAGTTTTATTGGGGAGAAAAAGTGCGGGTGGGCGCTATAACAAGCTTTTTAAAGAACATGCAGATGTCACCACAATATCTCATGTACACGCGCCGAATTTAGGTGCTTGGGCTCAAACCCATCGTACCTTACCGATTCGTTATGTGCCTGTGCAGCGTTTCCATTTATTTAAAGAGTTACCGATTTACATTGACCGCCGTCAGGCAGAAGTCGATTTCATTTTAGATCAACTCAAAATTGATATTGAGTATCGGGCCATCTTAGAAGCCAACGGTGGTGCAACCGTATGGGGTCGTCAAGGTCTACAGGAAACAGCTGAATTTATCTTGTTGCTAGAAGAAGGGGCTCAAATTCAGCTTCTCGCAGAGTTAGTAGGCGGTAGCCGAGAATACGGGCAAGGGGTTTTACATCAGCAATGGAAAATGAGCGGTTTGACTGAAAAAGCAAAATCTCTTGGATTGCTCCCCCTCAATTAGATAAAGATTTAAAAAATAAAGATCGAGAATATTATGGCTGTAAAACTTTTATGGTATCTCACGTCTCCAGATGGGCCATATCCTTGGTTGGAATCTGGGCGGTGGGATACCGATTATGAACACTTGCAACAGATTGCGATTACCGCAGATCGACTTGGTTTTTACGGTTCACTCATGGGTACAAGTGAGTATGGAACACTTGCTGTTGCTGCAAGTTTAATTCCATTTACTGAACGTTTAAAATTTCTGGTTGCACAGCATCCTGGAGAAGTGCAGCCAGCAGTTTTGGCAAAATATGCGCAAACTTTTGATGCATTTTCTAAAGGGCGTTTGTTATTTAATGTCGTTAATGGAAATGATAAAGGTTTGGCAGCTTTAGGTATTCACTATACTCATGATGAGCGTTATGACTTTAGTAAAGAATACTGGACTGCATTTCAGCAAAACTATGTAGGTGATACATCTGGGTTTGAAGGGGAGTTTATTCAAATTGCCCCACGCTTAGAAGGTGGATCTCCAATGTCAAAATGGTGTGGCCCCACTCAAAAACAAGGTGTTCCTTTGTGGGGAGCAGGAACTTCTGCCAAAGGTGTTCAGCACTCTGTTGAATTACTAGATGTGTATTTAAGTTTTGCGAATACACCGCCGTTGCTTGGAGAAAAGTTTGGCAAAGTTGCAGCTGAGGCAGCAAAAATTGGCAAAACTTTAGAATTTGGCACTCGATTGCAAATTATTGTTCGGGAAACAGAAGAAGAGGCTTGGCAATATGCCCAGTCGTTACTTGACAAGATTGATGTAAATTATGCAATCGAAGCTGTTAAACGACAGCTTCCTCCAAATGAAACTTTTGAAAGTTATCAAAGTAACAATCCATCTATTCAAAAAAATTTAGAACAATTACGTCGAGGTGTGTTACCTCAAGCTAAAGATTTTGAAATTTATCCTAATGTTTGGACTGGGCCATCTTTATTTGGTTTCGATATTTTAAACCCAGCTGCGGGCACTGCCTTGGTCGGTAGTGCTGAAAATATTGCCAAACGAATTAAGGAATACGAAAGCTATGGCGTATCAGCCTTTATCTTGTCTGGTTTCCCTTTAATTGGGGAAGCCTATCGGGTAGCAGATTTATTGTTTCCATTATTGGAACTCGATCATGGCTTTGAGTTACCTAAGCTCAATAAAAATTCATCCATTGATTCCCTTTTGAATCAAGAAGTCGTGGTTTAAGGGAGAAGGCATGAATAAAATTACACGTAGAGAACTGATTAAACAGACTGGATTAGGTGTTGGCGCTTTTGCTGCAATTAGCCTTATCGGGTGCTCTAAACCAGACTCATCGTCTGAGAGTGCTACTGCTGGTACAGCCCAAAATGATACTCCGAAAAAAGGTGGTGTTATCAAAATTGGGGTAATCAATGGTAATCAAGCTGGCAATTTAGATGCACATAAACCTATTGGTATGTCCAGTGCTTTTAGAGGCTGGCCTTTATATGCAAAGTTATGGGAATGGGGCAGAGATATTCAGCCTAAACTCGCACTTGCTGAATTTGCTGAACCAAATAATGACGGCACGAAATGGATCATTCGCCTAAAAAAAGGGCTTGAATTTCACCATGGTAAAACCATTACTGCCGATGATGTTATTTTCTCTTTACGTCGTTTGACTGACCCCAAGCTCGCTTCTCCATTTGCAGCCTATCTTTATTCTTTGCAAAGAGATGCAATTAAAAAGCGCGATGAATACACGGTTGAAATTCCTTTTTCTCAAGGAAAAGGATTGGTTGCTTTACCAGAAGCATGGATGAGCTGGGGAGGCATAGTTCCTACAGATTATGACCCAGTTAAAAATGTCGTGGGGGCTGGACCCTTTAAGCTTGAAAGTTTTACACCGGGTCAGCGTTCACGCTTTGTTCGTTTTGAAAATTACTGGAAAGAAAACCAGCCTTACGCCGATGCAATAGAAATCATTGATTTTAAAGATCAGACAGGGCGTCTTGCTGCCTTGCAATCAGGCCAAATTGATATTGCGTCTGGTGTAAGTGCGGAGCACATTGCTTTAATTCAAGCCAATAAACGATTGAATCTAGTTTCATCTGAAACAGATGCTTGGCAATCATTTGATATGAATACGTCTAAAGCACCGTTCAATGACCTACGAGTGCGACAAGCTTTTCGACTAATTGCCAATCGAGACGATTTGGTGAAACGCGCTTTGGCTGGTCAGGGGCGAGTTGCAAATGACCTTTATTCGTTTAGTGATCCTGTATATGACCATAGCATTGCTCAGCGCAAACAAGATTTAAATAAAGCTAAAGCTTTACTCAAAGAAGCTGGTTTTAATAACAATTTAACTATCGATTTATATACAGGCCCAGATAGCAATGCGGCATTGGTTTTTGCTCAGCATGCTGCTCAAGCTGGAGTCATCGTTAATGTTAAACAGGTTGAAGCTGCTACCTTTACTGATGCTGTAAAACAAGATTGGGCATTTAGTACCGGTTCGAACGTTTCACGTCCTTTCTTATTAACAGTCTTGCAAATTGATGGGCCAGGTGCGGCAAATAATAAAACTCGTTTTAAGAATGAGCGCTTTACAGAACTAGTGCATGCGGCATTGCAACAACCCGATTTGGAAAAACGCAAAGTTCTTGTTCATGAAGCACAGCATATTCAGCATGAGCAAGGTGGTTTACTCATTTGGGGCTTTAATAATGTACTCGATGCACATTCGAGCCAAATTGGTGGTGTAACGCCAGATCGCACTGGCTTTGCTGCGTGGCGTACAGATGAATTCTGGCGTAGAGGGTAACCGATATGACAATTCAATCCAGCAAAATAGAGGCATCAATCCAACATCCGACAATTGCCAAGTCATTTGAATTGCCTGCGTGGTTACCTTGGTTTTTGACACGTTTGGTATCAGGGGCATTGGTTGTTTTTGTTATTAGCCTCATTGTGTTTATTGCTACACAGGCACTTCCATCGGATCCGGCTCGCGTCATTTTAGGTCCAGAAGCACCTGAAGCCACGGTTCAAATACTTCGTGAACAATTAGGCTTGAATGATCCAATATTGGTTCAATACTGGCATTGGTTAAGTCAATTATTACAAGGTAATTTTGGGCGTTCAATAGATTCTAATGTGCCTGTTTTACAAATTATTCAGAATTATTTTGGTAATACAGTTGCACTCACGAGTCTCGTTATTGTCATTACTGTACCGCTTTCAGTCGTGCTGGGTGTGTGGCTATCGCTCCGCCGTGACAGCAAGTTAGATCGGATTATTGTCTCCAGTTCGATTCTGTTTAAAGCAGTACCGGGGTTTGTGATTGCGATTTGGTTAATGATGTTTTTTTCAACGTCAGTTTTCCACGTATTACCAGCAGCATCGTTGCTCATTCCCAATGAGTCGCCTTATAGCCAATTAGAGTTTTTAATTTTACCAATTTTAACTTTAGCTTTATCACTCATTCCATATCTGATGCGTTTAGTGCGTGGTTCTATGATTGATGCGCTAGAGTCGGAATATGTGACCTCTGCACGGCTACGTGGTATTCCTGAGCGACGGATTATCTGGAAACATATTTTACCAAATGCATTGGTGCCAGTGGTGCAGGGAACAGCATTGACCATCCGAGTTTTGCTCAGTGGTGCTCTCATTATTGAGGTGGTTTTCAGTTATCCCGGTATTGGTAATGCGCTCAATGCAGCAATCGAAATGAGGGATATTCCGACCATTCAAGCGATAGTTTTATTGCTCACCATTTGTGTGGTGGTCGTTAATTTAATTGCAGATTTAATCACGACTTTACTCACACCAAAAATACGAACTGCAAAAAGACATAAAGCACGTTCGCCAGGCCGACGTCAGGCGTTACGTTTATGGAAATCTGGCCGACCAATTACGGTAAAACCTGTCGACCGTCGCAATGCTTTAAAGAATATTCAGCAAGGAGGTGGGAAATGAGCTCACTTCATTGGTACCAAAGAAACTTTTTTCAGACATTAATTCGTGAAAGACAAGTACGTTTTGGATTTTTAGTCACAGCTCTAGTTTTGATTTTCGCACTGGTTGGACCGTTATTTGTTCCATTTGAGCCCACTGCGTTGGTCGGCATGACTTATGGTTCCCCTGAAGGGCGTTCATTTTTAGGTTATGACTATATTGGACATGATGTTTGGTCACGTGTACTTGCTGGCGGTGCTTCTATTATCTGGATGACGCTAGCCGCTAGTCTGGTTGCATTAATTATTGGTTCTAGTTTAGGCATATTCGCTGCTTTTGCCCGCAATAAGATTGATCAGTTTGTAACTTGGCTGACTGATGTTTTTATGGCCTTTCCCGATCTTATTTTAGTCTTACTTATTGTTTCGATGTTAGGGCGGCAACCTTGGCTGATTGTTTTAACGGTTTCAATTGCTTTTATTCCCGGAGTTATACGTCTTGCACGAAGCGTTGCACTTAACCTAGTGGAACAGGAATATATCGAAGCTGCCCGAATTCTAGGTTACTCAAAAACCTATATTTTATTTCGTGAAATCTTACCCAATATGTTGACGCCGTTATTGATTCATCTGGGGGTGATGCTGACTTGGGCGGTGGGCATGTTATCGGGTTTGGCTTTTCTTGGTTATGGTGTGGCGCCTCCAGCAGCAGATTGGGGACTCATGATTAATGAAAATCGCGCTGGTTTATTAGTTCAACCATGGGCCGTGTTTGCTCCTGTCATTTTAATTGCTTTGTTTGCACTCGGAACGAATGTATTGGCAGAGGGCGTTGGACGTGCAGCAGCTCGGATTGAGGAAAAATAAACATGGCAAATACATTTAAAAATACAGTATTGACCGTAACAGACTTAACCGTGGCATTGGTAAACACCGGCAATCACATCGTTTCTAATATTTCATTTAGCTTGCGAGAAGGTGAAGTTCTAGGGTTGGTCGGAGAGAGTGGTTCTGGTAAAACGACATTATCGAGTGCCTTATTGGGCTATGCACGACATGGTGCCAAGATTATTCAAGGGACTATTGAACTGGATGATGAAGATATTCTTAGTTTAGATGATCATGCTTTACGTCAAGTTCGTGGCCATAAAATTAGTCATGTTGCCCAAGATCCTGGAACAGCGCTTAACCCGGCATTAAGTATTGGGCAACATTTATTTGAATTATTAGAAGTCCATCAATCACAGTTATCTAGTGCTGAAAAATACCAGAAAGTTGCCAAAATTTTAGATGAAGTGGGTTTGCCACATGATGATGTTTTTCTAAAGCGTTATCCTCATCAGCTTTCTGGTGGTCAACAACAACGAATTTTATTGGCCTTGGCATTCTTGCTACAGCCACGTTTAATTGTTTTAGATGAGCCAACTACTGCCTTAGATGTGACGACGCAGACCTTGGTATTGAACATCATTCGTAAATTATGCCGCGAATATAATGTTGCTGCTATTTATGTATCGCATGACTTAACGGTGGTGAAAGATATTGCAGATCGTGTGATTGTTCTGTATTCAGGGCAAATTGCTGAAGATGCAGTATTAACTCAATTATTTGAAACACCAAAACATCCTTATACACAAGGTTTACTCAACGCCATTCCTGATGTGGCTCTTCGTAAATATTTATCTCCAATTGAAGGTCATGCTCCTTCACCAAATGAGCGTCCAGCAGGGTGTACATTTGCTGCACGTTGTACTTTCGCTACCGAAATATGTCGCCAAAAACAACCCGAATTAACTCAATTAAAAGATGAGTTTGACCCGCATTTTGTTGCTTGTCACCATTCGGATCATGTTGGTGTGATTAATTTTAAAGAGATTGATCATCCGGTATGTGAATTAGAAAGTGACACAGAAGCATTGTTAAAAGTTGAACATATTAATGCATGGTATGGGCAGCAACAGGCACTTTTTGATATCTCATTTCAACTCAAAAAAGGCGAATGTTTAGCATTGGTCGGCGAGTCGGGGTCGGGTAAAACCACGTTATCCCGTGTTATTGCAGGGTTGAATGAAAATGCAGATGGCCAAATTACATTAGCGGATGAAGTCTTGTCATTGCGCGGGCAACAGCGTCATTTGCAGCAGCGGCATAAACTGCAATATATCTTTCAAAATCCTTATAAGGCCTTAAATCCAGCGCATACGATTGGGCAGACTTTAATAAAGGTGGTGCAGCATTTCTTTGCAGCATCTCGACAAGAAGCCATAGAAAAAGTCGCACAGGTCCTTAAACAAGTCTCTTTGCCTTTACAAGTTCAGGAACTCTATCCAAGAGATTTATCTGGTGGAGAACGACAACGTGTGGCTATCGCACGAGCTTTGCTGTGCCAACCCGATGTTTTGATTTGTGATGAGATTACATCTGCTTTAGATGTTTCCGTTCAGGCATCCATCTTGAAATTACTACAAGACCTTCAGCAGCAAGGTGTGACCTTATTATTTGTGACTCATAACCTAGGGGTTGTTCGTGCAATCGCCGATCGGGTCGCCGTATTAAAAAATGGACATATTGTTGAATACGGTGAAACAGACCAAGTACTCAGTCATCCTCAACATATATATACCAAAACTTTGCTTACACATGCGCCAAGCTTGTTTAAAAACAACGTGCTTGAAGTTTGCGCATAAAAAAAACAGATTTTCCGGAGTTAAAAATGAACGATATTAACCAACGTAATTTTTTAGAATTAGGTAGCGTAAGACATATTCAAAGCGAGCAAGAAGCACTTGATATTGCAAAAGAGGTGGCAGATCAATTGAATCAATTTGCTCGAGACCCGAGTTATAACAAAACGGTGCCTTATGATCAGGCTCGCTTAATTTCAGAAGCTGGTTTAACCGCGATTATTGTACCCAAGCAATTTGGGGGCTTAGGCGCCAATATTCCAACGTTGGTCAATGTGGTGAAAATTATTTCATCTGCCGATGGCGGTGTAGGTCAGTTATTACAGATTCACTTCACCATGTTCCGAGGAATTTTAACGGGCTATGACGATGAAATTCGTGATCAATTACTTACCGATGTATTAAGTGGAAAACGTTTAGGCAATGCACTTGCAGAAGTGGGAGGCAAAGATAAGTTTCAGCATAAAACACGCGTAGAACGAAATGCGGAAGGACAATTAATTCTAAACGGCAGTAAGTTTTATTCTACTGGTTCTTTACTCGCAGAATGGATTTCTTTATTTGCTGGTAGCGATGATGGACCTGTTTCGATTTTAATTCATCGTGATACGCAGGGAGTAGAGTTGCTCGATGACTGGGATGCAATCGGACAAAATAATAGTGTCAGCGGCACTGTCAATTTTAAAGATGTGATTGTTGATGAACGTTATGTGGCCAAACGAAATACAGGTGGTTTAGGCACGGTTTTACGCACAGGACTCACTTGGCCTCAGATTTTACATGCTGCAATGGACACAGGAATTGCCAAAGGTGCGTTACAAGGCGGGATTGATTATTTACAACATCATGCTCGCCCTTGGGTAGAAAGTGGTGTTGATTCGCCTACCCATGAATCTCATATCATTAAACAAATTGGTGAGTTTGCTGTTTTGGTTCGTTCAGCTGAAGCATTGTTGGATCGTTCGGCACAGATTTTTGAACAGCATTTGGCAAATGTAGAAGATGAAGAGTTACAAACTGAACTGATTTTATCGGTTGCTGCTACACGTAGTCAGTCTGATCATGCATCTTTAAAAATTTCGAGTGAAATTTTTGGATTACTCGGGGCAAGTTCAACCTTGTCGAAGTGGAATTTAGATCGTTTCTGGCGTAATGCACGAACCCACACCACGCATGATCCAATTCGCTGGAGGCTATATCATGTTGGAAATTATTATTTAAATAATATTCCACCAGGAGAATACAACTCAGTGCTTCTAAAGAAACAGGCGGAAAATGTGACTAAATTTAATAAATAATCTAAATATAGGAATTAAATTTAGGGCTGATATGTAAAGGGTTAATACTGCCTCATAAGTTAAGATTAGTCAGAAGTTTTTTGTATAGGCGATGCCTTACTTTTCGGGGATGAAAAGTAACAAAAATCCTTTGTTTGGCTGATGGCACGTCCATGTTGCCACAGCCAAACGGACGGCATCCATGCCGCCTTTGCACCAGTAAATGTTTTCGTGAGTTTAAGTTTTGAATTGACACAAGCAAAGGCAATTAATGGTTTAACTAATCTGAGTTCGATCAGAAATATGGTACTCGGAAACGTCATCCGCAATTGTTTGAGGCAGGACTCCATTAATAGCGTATTGTTTCTGCGATTCATTAAATGAGCTGATGGTAGTCAACGAGTTTTGCGGTGAGCAGCGATAGCTGCGCAAGATGCCTTTCTTGCGTAGCGTTGCTTCTCATTTGGGCTAAACCAAAGTAACTCCAGCTGAAAGCTAATCCTAAAATTGGGTGAGAACTCGGTAAGACTCCGCTAAGATAATTTTTATTAAAGAAAGTGAAGATATAAGGGACGTATTTTGTATACGTCCACTTAGATTTAGGGATGGATATAATTAAGCCACTTGAGCTTGAATAGAAATATCTTGTGCCAGCCATTCACGGACATTAATTTGTGCAGGAATAAAGTCCCAGCGATAGAGAAAGTCACTCAGGTCTTGTAAGGCAATAATAGAAGTCTCATTAAAGTTAGTGTTCAGTTTCAGATGCGCATCCGCACCGTATGCTGCATGAACCCATTGCTCACTACTATTACATTCTTTTGCCAAATAACGATGGGTTTCATCGGCATGTGCATGGGCCCATTGTTCTGCTTGTAAAACAGCATCGACAATCGATTGCGCTTGCTCTGGATAGTGCGTTAGAAAATCTTCATCAACAGTGAGTGTTCTTGGTGTGCCATTATTGGAGCGTAGAATAGGGTCTGGATGTGAGCCAATATCAATAATGGTATGCAGGGCGAAGTCATGAGCAATTTGCGCAGCATGTGCACCTTTTAGAAAAATAGCATCGACCTCACCTTTAATTAATGCCACGATTTCTGCACTCGCATTAATTTTGTTGCGATTACCATAAAAACTAGAATCATTTTCTTCAGGCTGTTGTTGTTGGGCGGCTAAAATATCTGCTCGTAAACAATCAACCAACTCAAGATCACTTACCTTTAAATCCACTGTTTTTAAGGCATTCTCTAAACCACGAATCGCCTGTGCACGTGAGAAATCAATAATTGCATCTTGATTTAGGGGAATACCAAAACGTTTGCCTTTTAAGTCTTCAACAGTTTTGATGTTTGAATCGTAACGTGTTAATAACAATTGAACTTCATCCGCCCAAGATAATCCAATCACTTTGGTTTTTTGACCAGATGCATATGCCCAGATTGCAGGAATACTGCCGCCGTGTCGAACAGAGTTGGCAAGGGTATGGTTAAAATGAGAGTTACGAATATCTTTGGAGTTTGATTCTCGAATTGATTTAATTTCAATCTGTTGTTCATCAAACTTTTCTTTGAGCCAACCTTTTTGAATTGAAATGCCTAGGCCTGTTGGTACAGGGCAGCGTGTATACCAAAGTGTGTTTAATGGTTGAGTTTGAAGTGTTGTCATCGTGACATCCTTTTGTGGTTTTCATGCTTTAAAGCAAAATTGATGCCAGTCGATAATTTATTGATATTTAATGATTATTTTTAATATCGTTTTTTATGATGTTGATATATCAAATTTTGTTGCGATTACAGCAAATCATTTACGCTAGTGTTTTAAAATCAACACCCCCATAAATAGTGAACTATAAAATTAATATAAAACAATAATTTAAAATCTTTTTAGAGATCATTAATTTGGCATGAATCTCGCAATAAAACGGAATCTTAAATTTTTTCTATCTTTTATGTTTAAAAATTATCCATTATTACGAAGTTTGGCTTTATACCGTTTTATGCCATTTCGCTTCTTATTGACGGCGACCTTATTTGTTATTGCAAATATAGGGTTAGCCCTCCAACAATATTCAATCGGACATGCGATTGATACCTTAAAACACAGTCAGCGAGAAACCTTATTTCAGCATGCTATTTCTGATCCTTTAAATCCTTGGTTTTGGTTCATTCTACTTACGAGTATTGCTGGCATTAGGAGTGTTATTCAGTATTTGGCAGGGCTAAGTGCTTTAAGCATTGGTCAGCAATTACTAAGTATTTTGAGAGAAAGAATCTTTAGCCAAGTACAGCATTTAGATGTTTCATGGCACTGGAAACATGGGTTAGGAGAAGTATTATCGCGTACAACACGTGATTCAGATAAATTAAAAGAAGCACTCATCAATTTTTGGCGACAAGTGTTTGAATCAAGTCTTGTTGTGTCGGTAACTGTTGGACTCTTGTGTTGGTATCATCCTTGGCTTGGAGTAGTCCCTTTATTATTTATTTTTCTAGGGCTGTGGGTCCTTTTTAAACTGACCAATCAATTGGTGGTGCTAGATCATCAAGTCGCATCCGCCTACGAAAAAGTCAGTGATACCTTAGCAGAAAGCGTGAATGGAGTTCGGGTAGTCAAAGCTTTTCAACTCGAAGAGAAGCTTTTACAGCGTTTTAATCATGCCGTAGATCTATTTATTCATCACTCTATTCAAACCATAAGCACAAGTGCGAAACGCTTGCCTATTCCTCAAGTGATTATTGCGTGTTCCTATTTATGGGTGATTGGCTTTGGTGCTTATTTAATTGGCCAAAACGAGTTGCAGGTGGGGCAGTTTGTAGCTGCGATACTCATGGCAAATTTATTGGTGTTTCGTATTGAAAGCATTGGTCAGGTCTTACAAATTTTTGCTGATGCTCGCTCTTCGGCAACAAGAATATGGCAAATGCTTGATGAAAAGTCTGTAATTGAAGATCAACCACACCCTTTGCCGTTGCAATGGAGTGATGGGTTAAATATTAGATTAGAAAATGTAAGCTTTCAGGATAAAACAACACAAAAGTTTATTTTAAAGCAGTGTCATGTTGAATTTCGTGCAGGTGAAATCATTACTGTCGTAGGCAAAACTGGCTCAGGTAAAACCACCTTGATGAATTTACTCAATCGGTTTATTGACCCAACGGAAGGGCAAGTCCTGATTGGTTCTGAGCAAACGCGCTGGACCAATATCAAAGATTTAAGCCTGTTTGAATTACGCCATTTGGTTCAGATCATTCCTCAAGAAAATTTCTTTTTTAGTGGCACACTGGCAGATAACTTAAGAGTTGCTAAGCAAGATGCAACTGAGCAAGAGATGCGAGACGCTTTACATTTAGCTTCCGCATCAGAACTATTACAACGGCTTGATGATGGATTAGACACTTTGATTGGAGATAAAGGCGTTACTTTATCTGGAGGACAAAAACAGCGGATTGCTTTGGCTCGTTCTATCTTAAAAAACTCGCCAATTTTAGCCTTAGATGACTCAACCAGTGCTTTGGATTCGACTACAGAAAAACAGGTTTTACAACGACTATCAGCGCTTTCTGATATGGGAAATCATTTTAAGAAAACCATTATTATCAACTCTAATAAACAAACTACGATTGCTTTATCTGACCGAATTATTGTTCTAGATCAAGGGCAAATTATTGCTCAGGGAACACATAATGAATTGGTACAAAGTTGTTCATTCTATCGAGAGTTGATGGGTTTTGAGTTGCCACAACAGGAGCTTGAAGCATGAATACGAGTGTTAAAAATTTCCGTCCGTTCGCAAAATCAGCCGATCTACAAATCGAAGAAAATTTGGCAAAGATCTCAATTCATAGAGGGATGTTAACAAAACTTATTCCTTTAATTTATCCCATCCGTTACTTACTGCTTGCTTTGATTGCAGTAGAAATTTTGCAGGTGATGAGCGTTTTTGTTCGGCCTTGGGTTGTGAAATATATTTTAGATTCAGGCTTTCAACAAATTGCTGGGAAAATGGTGCTACATCAGCCCGTTTTATTGATTGCGATTAGCATTTTAACGTTGAGTTGGATTTGTCGTTTTGCCTTAGCGGGGGTATCAAAATATTTGTCAGGCCGAGCAGCTTTAAAAGTTATTAATGGTTTAAGACGTACTTTGTTCCAGCATATTCAAAGTTTAAACATTGGCTATTTTGACCGTACTAAAGCTGGCAGAATTATTTCACGGGCAGATCGTGACGTTGATACTTTAGAGCCTGTTTTAATACAAGGACCACCAGAATTACTTTCAGCAATTTTGCGTTGTGGTCTGGCTTCTGTTCTTCTTTGGCATATTTATCCACCATTTTTCTGGTGCTTATTTGCAACTTTACCAATCTTATTTGGGATGACAGCCTTTTTTAAGAAATCATCGCAAAAACACTGGGGAAGAGTTGCCGAAGAACGCAGTCGATTTACTGCCCATTTGGTTGAAACTGTAAATGGCGCAAAAATCATCCAGCAGTTAAATTACACCGAAACAAATCAATCCCGTTATCAGGATTTATTAAAAGATTTTAATAGCTCTATTATTTATGGCAGCAAGCGGACCAGTTGGTTTGCACCCTTTACAGGATTACTTTCGACTGTAGCCACAGCCGGATTTATTGTGATTGGTAGTTATGCCTATAGTGGTGGAATGATTAGTATTGGTCAGTTCGCCGAAAGTATTTTCTATGTGTTTTTATTCTTAGCTCCCTTACAGGAACTTACTGATTTATTTGAACGTTATGCAAATGGGGCCGCATGTGCCCAACGTATATTTTTACTTTTAGATACGCAATCTAGCATTCAAGAACAACCGAATGCTGTGAAGCTTGAGCAGTTGAATGGTCATATTCGATTTCAAGGGGTACATTTTGCTTATACCCATAAGCCGGTTTTACAAAATTTTAATTTGGAGATTGAAGCTGGAAAAATAATTGCGATTGTAGGGCCAACAGGACATGGCAAAAGTACGATTGTTCAGTTGTTAACGAGGTTTTATGAACCTCAACAGGGCGGAATTTTTCTAGATCGTTACCCCATCCAAAATATTCATCTGACTAGTTTAAGACAGCACGTGAGTATTGTTTTACAAGATAATGTTTTATTTAGTGGAACGATTTTAGATAACTTGCGTCTAGTTCAACCTAATGTTTCAGATCAGGTGCTTATCGCGGCAATTGAAGACTTGGGGGCAGATGAAATTTTGCAACAACTTCCACAAGGGTATTTCACTGAAGTAGGAACCCTCGGTAAAAACCTAAGTCATGGGCAAAGACAGCTGGTTTGTTTGGTTCGTGCATATTTAGCAAATCCTAAAATATTAATCTTAGATGAAGCTACTTCTGCAATCGATATCTATACCGAGCAAAAAATACAATATGCACTCAGATGCTTATGCCAGAATCGAACATGTATTGTTATTGCACATCGGCTGAGTACGATTCGTGAGGCCGATAAAATTGTGGTGATCGAAAATGGTCATGTCGTAGAAGAAGGTTCACATGAACAGTTAATACAGCAAGAAACAGCATATTTTCAGTTATATCAGTCGTATCTTCAAAATCAACTGGTCTAAACATCTTCGAAATTGAAAACTGTAGTTTTATAAACATTTTTTTGAATCATTGTTTAAATTTAAACAATGATTCTTTTATTTTAATTAATTAACCAATTGATAATAAATAATTTAATTATTGGCATTGGCTTTGCTATATCGGTCTAGATCGTTAAGGAAGCTCATATGCGTACATATTTTTCTCAATTTATTATTCAGTCCTCACTTTTTGCACTGAGTGCACTTACTGCTTCAATTGCTTTGGCAAACGACCAAAAGAATTTGTCAGAGAAAGAGGATGTCATCACATTACAATCTGTAGTTGTCACGGGTTCTAGACGAGCCATTAGTAGTTCTCTCGATGCACCTGCACCCGTTGATATTTTAACTGCTAAAGATTTACAAGAGACTGGTGCAACTGATCTTGCAGCAGCATTAACACGGTTGTCTCCTTCGGTGACTTTACCGAGTTCTCCTGCGGGTGGGTTTGGAGCATCGGTTCCGCCAAGTATTGCACTTAGAGGATTATCTGCCGATCAAACTCTAATTTTAATTAATGGAAAACGTCGTCATACATCAGCATATTTCACCCGCCAAGCCTATGCAGGCGGAAGAGGCGCGGCGGTAACTGACTTAAGTTTAATTCCAGTAAGTGCGATTGAACGTATAGAAATTTTACGGGATGGTGCTGCTGCACAATATGGATCAGATGCAATCGCCGGTGTCGTTAATATCATTTTGAAATCACGAGATCATGGCGGTGGAGTGAGCTATCAAACAGGTGGCTATACTCAAGGAGATGGTGAACAACATAAAGTTAATCTTTGGAAAGGTTTTTCGCTCCCTAATGATGGTGCGTTGACGGTTGCATTAGATTTAGGCAAACGTGAAGCTGCAAGTAACACGGCCCCAGATACACGAACTTTTTATGATGGTTCAACCAATGCTCAATATACAGAACAAAATACACCGTATAGAATATGGAAATTTGGCTCACCAGAACAAAAAGATCAAATCAATGTAACGGCGAATTTAGATTTACCTTTGACGGATGACGTTGCACTTTATGGTTTTAGTAGCTATGGCCATCGTAAAACGATAGGGGAAAACTTTTATGAGCCGCCAACAACCAAAACAGTACTGAATCAATCCAGCTATTTTAAAGAACGTTATCCAGATGGACGCTCGCCATTGAGCTTAGTCACTGTAGATGATTTTGCAACCACAGTTGGAGTTAAAAAGGGAGAGCAAGCGTCAGGTAAATATGATCTTTATGCGACCTATGGGCAAAATAAAGTGAGTACCGAACAAGGTAACGGTATTAACCCAAGTTACGGCTCAAATTCTCCTTCAAACTATGACTTGGGTGAAAATATCTTTGCGCAATTAAATACAGGGCTAGACTATAGCCGTGATATTGCAATTGACTGGTTAGCAAGCCCACTCACGTTATCTACAGGGGTTTTATATCGTTGGGAGCAATATAAGCAAAATGCTGGTGATCCAATTGCCTATACCCGAGGCCCATATTTCAATCCAAGCACAACTTTAGGAGTTGGAGTTCCGGGGATATATGCTGGAATTACAGACCAAGATGAACGAAAAATTAGTCGTGATGTTTATGGTGTCTATCTAGATTTAGAAGCAGATATTATTAAAAACCTGAATGTGGGTGCGGCTGTTCGAAGTGAAAAATATTCAGACTTTGGTTCGACCACAACCGGAAAATTATTCGCCAAATATGATGTATCACCTAAATTTACGGTACGTGGTTCAGTAAATACAGGCTATAGAGCGCCGTCATTGGCACAGCAGGGGTATTCGGCTTATAGCGTACAAACAGTGCAGACCCCTTCAGGTTGGCAAGATGTTCAACAAAGAACTTTAGTTGCAGGAAGTGAGGCGGCATTACTCATTGGCGGAACTTCTCTTAAACCTGAGAAATCGACGAATTATTCTTTAGGTTTTGTTTGGAAGCCACTTGTTAATACATCGGCAACTTTAGACCTTTATCAAATTGATATTAAAAATCGTATTTTGCTTTCAGACAATATTACTGGAAGCGTAATTACCAATGCTTTTGCCAATACACCGTATTCAAACATTGCCAATGTGGCGTTCTTTAATAATTTACTAGATACACGTACCCAAGGCGTAGAGCTCGCGCTTAAACATGATTTAAACCTTGAACAATATGGCAAGTTAAATCTGAATCTAGGTCTGGCATATAACAAAAATGAAATTACAGAAACAAGAGATTCTATTACCGCAAAAGGTGAGCGAATTCCTGTTTCAAGCATTGCAGGACGAAATACACAAAGCCTCATTGAGTCCGCTGCACCGAAAACAAAGCTAACGCTTGGCGCACTTTGGTCAAATCAAGCGTGGAGCGTGAATACAGCAGTCCGTCGCTACGATAAATGGACCACTTTAAATAACACCAACACTGCACTAGACCAAACCTTTGACCCACAGTGGATTGCAGATTTGGATATTGGCTACAAAGCGGATGCATTTGTGAAAGGTCTGAAATTCAATTTAGGTGCGATCAATTTATTTAATAGCCATCCTGATCAAGCGAAAGATTCTTCGGTCGGCAACATCGTCAAATATAGTTTTAATGCGCCTGAAGGAGCATTTGGAACATATTTATATGGCCGCGTAAGTTACGAATTTTAAATCAAAAATGATGAAACAAATTTTAAGGTAAATGACAATGCAACATACTTTTTTATCAACGTTATGCAAATTTTCTTTAATCACAACGGTGTTAACTTCGAGTTATTTGGCAAATGCTCAACAAGCTCCAGCGCCTGAAGATAAATATGGAGATGGCCGAGTTTCTGAGTTTTACACATGGAAATCGGCTATTCCAAATCAAGCTGGAAAACTATTAAAAACAGAAGCTATTCATAATCCTTATATTCGTTTGGCAAATGACAGTCAGGCTATCCGGATTCTCTACAGTTCTACCAGTGGTAAAGATAGCAAAACACCTATTGTGGTTTCAGGCAGTATTCACTTACCAAAAGGAACACCACCTAAAGAAGGTTGGCCAGTGGTGTTATGGGCACATGGTACGGTCGGTTTGTCCGATGCTTGTGCGCCGTCTTGGAGTGGACGATCATACCGAGACGTACAATATTTAAATCGTTGGCTTAAAGAAGGATTTGCTGTTGTTGCCACAGATTACGAAGGATTAGGTGTTGCAGGACCGCACTTGTTAATTAATAACCCAATGCTGGCTTATAGTATTTTAGATAGTGGTAGAGCTGCTCTCAAAACCAAGTTACCCCTTGCAAATAAGTTTGTGATTGTTGGCCAGTCTCAAGGAGGCGCTGGTGCTGTTGCGGCTTCTTCCTACTCGGCAACGTATGCACCTGACTTAAATATTAAAGGTTCAATTGGTACAGGTGTGATTTATCAAGATCCTGAGGCGACCCCTGAAAAAAATCAGTTGAAGTTAAATCCTTACGAAGTCAGCCCATCACTGGCTTATGGCATCTATAGTTTCTTAGTGACACAAAGTTTATATCCAGAAATTAAAACAGAAGATATTTTCACACCTGAAGCTGCTCCTTTAGTTGAACAAGCAAGAAATGCTTGCTTAACAAGTTTTATGGGGGATATTCAAACCGCAGGGCTTTCGCCAGCACAAGCATATAAACCTAATCCACCTGCAAGCTATAAAAAGCTGCAAGAGAAACAGTCAAATGATTACGGTTATTATCCTACATTAAAAATCAGTCACCCATTATTTATTGGAACAGGGGCAAACGACCGAACTCCAGATGCCCGTTCTCAAATGAAACTGGTGGCTGATTCTTGTAAAGCCGGTACAGTGGTCGAAGGTCATTTGTATCATGGCTTAGGCCATAGCGAAACTGTTAATGCCTCATTAAAAGATTCAATTCCGTTTGCTAAAAAGGTGATTGCAGGAGAGAAAATTCAGGCTGTTTGTAAACCTGACTTGCAATAAAAGATGAAATAAAGATTTTCTCACTAGGGAAAATCTTTATTTTAAAAAGCCGCTCTTCAAAAATATTGAATGAGCGGCTTTATGCTTTAAATGTTTAAGCGATTTGTTTTAATCTTTTGGCTGCTTCTTCACGTACAGCAGGGATGATATAGCGACCATAATCGACCGTATCATAAATAGGATCGTAGCCACGATTTAAAAAAGTCGTAACCCCTAAATCTACATAGTCGAGTAATGCCGCAATAATGGTGTCTGGCGTACCAACTAGGGCAGTCGTATCGCCATAAGCCCCGACAGCAGTTGCGGTTGGCATCCATAATGCGCGGTCATGTCGATCACCTTGCTGGGCTGCTGCCAATAAGCGCTGTGAACCTATGCCTTTGATTTTGTGTCCTGATAATGTGCCGTTATTTTGAAAAGTTGGATTGTTCTGAATGTCTGCAAGAATCTGTTCTGCTCGTTGCCAAGCAAGTTCTTCGGTTGCACCAATAATAAGACGTACAGATAAGCTAACAGGAGGCTGTGGTTTATTGGCTTTTTCTGCTGCGAGCTTCAATTTAGTAATTTGTTCTTTTACTCCAGCCAGTGGCTCACCCCACAATGAATAGAGATCTGCATGGCGGACTGCAATATCATAAGCAATGTCTGATGAGCCACCGAATGAAATCGGGATTGTACCGTTGACTGGCTTTAACGGGCAAAAAGCATTATCTAACTTAAAGTATTTACCTTCATAGCTAATCGGTTGATCGCTTTTCCAAAGTTTCTGGATGATATCTAGATATTCACCCGTCCGTTCATAGCGCTGAACTTTATCAACAATATAATCGCCCTCTTGAGGCTCGGCAGTAATTCCAGTAATTGCATGTAAACGAATTCTTCCACCACCTGTAGTATGGTCAAGCGTAGCAAAAGAACGTGCAGCCAGATTTGGTGTTACAAGTGCAGGACGATGGGCAATCATAAATCCGAGGCGTTCTGTATGCTGGGCAAGGTATGCCGCAATTTGTGCACTGTCTGGAGTGCTTGGCCCGCTAGCAATTAAGATTTTATCAAAACCCGCATATTCATGTGCCCGTGCGTGGTAACGTAAATATTCGAGGTCAATTTTATGACCAATTCGTGTTCCTTTGGTTTCAGACCATTGGTTAGGAAAAACCATACCAACAAATTCGATGCTCATTATTAAACCTATTTTGTGGATTTTAAATGAATGAGCAAAATAAATGCCAAGCTTTATACCTATATAAATCAAATATAGGAATGGCTTATAATTTTTTAGAGTGTTTGGATTTAATCAAAAAGACAACATTGTGTTTGAGAAGCAACATATCATAAAAAAAGAATTGTGTTAATTTTTAATTTATAAGAGAAAATATTCTTAAAATAAAATAGGTGAATTTTGGATTAAATATCTTTATTTATTATTTATTAAAAAACACCCTGAAATGTAATATAGCCTTTTAGAATGCTTATATCATAAGTTTTATGGGGCAATTATGAAGACCTTTTTAGATAATGATTATAAAGTAATTACTTTGCCTGATAATGGTGTTCCTGTAAAACCAATAAGAGCAAAAGCAATTATCTTTTCAGATCAAAACTCCCGTAAATTATTAAATCAAGTGGAAACGATTGCTCCAAGCTCTGCCAGCGTCATCATTCAAGGTGAATCTGGAACAGGTAAAGAGTTAATTGCACGTGAAATTCATTTGAAAAGTGATCGTAAAAATAAACCTTTTCTTGCAGTCAATTGTGGTGCTTTAGTCGAGACACTTGCTGAGTCTGAACTGTTTGGTTATGAAGCTGGCGCTTTTACGGGTGCAAACAAAACTCGAGGTGGTATTTTTGAAACAGCCGATGGTGGTACTTTATTTTTAGATGAGGTAGGTGAGTTGCCACTATCTTTACAAGTTAAGCTGTTAAGGGTATTGCAAGAAAAAGAAGTCGTACGTGTGGGCGGTCGAAAACCAATCCCAATTAATGTCCGTATTTTGTCGGGGACACATGTAGATTTGCGTAAAGCTGTAGCAGAAAATAAGTTTCGTCTAGATTTATATTATCGTTTGAACGTGGTTGTGCTTAATATTTTGCCACTGCGTGAACGTAAAGGAGATATTTTACCTCTGGTTGATTTCTTCTTAAGTTCATACTCTCAGAAGCTCATTACCACTAAACCAAATATTAGTGATAGGGCAAGAAATGCACTGCTGAACTATAGCTGGCCAGGCAACATTCGTGAGCTAGAAAACAATATTCACTATGCTTTGCTGGTGAGTGGCGGAAAAACAATTGATCTTGAGCATTTAAGATTTTCTGAGGAAACGGGTTCTGCCGTGTTACCAGACAATGATCTTATTCAAGAGTTTGAAAGTATATTGAAGCGTTTTTTTCAAGAATATGATGGGGAAGCTTGGCATATTATTGAAGATAAAATAGTAAATACTGCATTTTCAAGTTGCTGGAATAATCAGGTCAAGACAGCAAAAATGTTAGGCTTATCGCGTAATGTTTTACGTAATCTTCTATCAAGATATAACTTACTACCTAATAAGAATGAAAATGAAATTGCTTAAGGGTTTTATATAGAAAAAACATCCATTTTTTAATGGATGTTTTTTTGCGTTGTGAATTTTGTGACCCATAAACCCAATTCAAAAAGCAGCCACATTGGGACTGCAAGAGCAAGCATGCTAAAAACATCAGGAGGGGTAATAAACATCGCAATAAAAAAGAAGAATACAATGATGTGCTTACGATGTGCTTCTAGCTGTTGAATAGAAATAAGACCAATAAAAATAAGAATATAAGTTAAAACTGGAATTTGAAATGCCAGACCAAAAGCTAGAAAAAGCTTTAAACAAAAATCCAGATAGCTATTGATATCCGTCATAGGTAACACATTATCGGGCGATGCCAATACGAAGAACTTTAAAGCAAGTGGCAAAATTAAAGTATAGGCAAACACAATTCCTAAATAAAATAAAAGATTACTCGAAAGCACGAGTGCGATACCGAACCTTTTTTCTTTTTGATAAAGTGCGGGAGCAACAAATTGCCAAAATTGATAAAGAATAAAGGGAATACTTAATAAAATCGCAAAATAAATATTGAGCTTAAAAGGTGCTAAAAATGTACTCATCACATCTGTTGCAATCATGGTGGAGTTGCTAGGAAGCAATGAAATTAAAGGGTGAGCAAGAAAATGGTAGTTCTTCTGAGCAAGCGGCAATAACAGTAAAAAAATCGCTAAAACTGCACCAATGCTATAGATCAGCCGTTTTCTTAATTCTTTTAAATGTTCGCTATATTTCATTTCAGTGAGGCTTTCACTGACAATATGTTCCGTCATGCGGCTCGTTCCTCGCTGAATTTATTTGCTGTTTTGAAATGAGTTAAAAATGGTGCCTTTAACTCATCATGTGATCTTAAGTAGACATAATCATTGATGTGCCGTGCTTTGTGTTTTTGTTCCACAGAAACAGATGTTTGTACATTTTCAATTTCTTGTTGTATGAGAGCGAGTTGTTGTTTGAGCTGCTCTTCATTTTGTTTTATTTTTTGCAGCTCTTCATGCATGACTCTCTTAAGCTCAATCAGGTCAAGTTCGTTTTCAATATCATTTTGAATTTTACTAATTTGGTTTTTAACTGCTCTATATTTTAGGAGGACTGATCTTAACGTGTGAGGAAGTTTTTCAGGCCCTAAAATAATAAGCGCAATAATTGCAAAAGCTAATAACTCTCCAAAACTGATATTAAACATAATAATAAATCACTCATATTTTATTTTGTTTTTCATTATGTGATTCGAGTGGACTGATATCTTTGTACTGCTGGTTTTGCAATAATTTTTGATCATCAGAATTAACTGAGTCTTTGAAGTCTTTAATTGCACCACCTAAGTCTTTACCTAGATTTTTTAACTTTGAAGTTCCAAATAATAAAATAACAATCACTGCAAACAGTAAAATATGCCAAATAGATAAACCCATTTTCTTTATCCTATATTAATTAAATGTAAGGAATATTAATATCACGATATTATCTATTTTCTAAATCATATTAATATCGATCAATATTCAAATTAATTATGCTGTGTGATCTAGCATATTAAGTGCCTGATTGCGAAAACCAAATAAAAGTTCACTTTCTTTATGTCGAGGATGTATCAGCGGAACTTGAATAATTTCTTTAATTTTTCCTGGTCGGGCTGACATGACAATCACACGGTCTCCGAGATAGACGGCTTCTTCAATATCATGAGTGACTAAAATCATAGTGATTTTTTCGTGTTGCCAGATACGCTGAAGTTCAGCTTGTAAGTGACTACGTGTTATGGCATCTAAAGCACCAAAAGGTTCATCCAAAAGTAAAATATCGGGTTTATTGACGAGTCCGCGGGCAATTGCAACACGTTGTGCCATGCCACCAGAAAGCTCATGTGGATACGCCTTTTCAAAACCCTTCAGCCCGACAATTTCTATATGCTCATTTACCCGTAAATTTCGCTCTTCACGGGTGAGTGGAGTCTCTTCAAGTGCTAAATGGATATTTTCAAAAACAGTAAGCCACGGAAGTAATCGGTGCTCTTGAAAGATAAGACCGCGTTTTAAATCGGTGCCTTTTATCTGGGTTTGATTTAGTAGAATTTCACCGTCATAGTCCTGATCTAATCCAGCAATGAGGCGTAGTAGTGTTGATTTTCCACAGCCACTACTGCCAACAATCGAAATAAATTCACCTTGCTCAATGTTGAGGTTAATACCATCTAAAACGGTCAAAGTATTTTGATCACGTTGAAAAGATTTATTGAGTTTTTTAATAGAAAGTAGAGAGAAAGACATATTAATTCCCGATGTTATTTTTTAAATTAAAGATTAGGCACGCCATTGCAAAAGGCGTTTTGAAATAAGATGAATGCTTGTCGTCATAAAGGCCCCGCAAAGGGTAACTGTGATCGCGCAAACCAACAGAATATCCATTTCGGCATTAATCTCGGCTTTCATCATTAAGTTGCCGAGTCCGGCACCGGCATTGAATAGCAACTCACTTGCTGTCGTGGTGATCCAAGTAAATGGCACGGCTAAATTTAAACCAGTTAAAATATGGGGTAGGGCTTGCGGGAGACGTATTTTTTTAAATTTGCGCCAGAATGAAAATTGATAAATACGTGCGATCTCATTATATTTTGCATCATTGTGGTTGAGCCCCTGAAACGTATTGATCACTAATGGAAAAAACGAGGAAAGCGCGATAATAAAGATTTTTGCTTCTTCTCCATTGCCAAACCATAAGGCAATTAAGGGTGTTAAACCCAGTAACGGAACTTGTCGAATACTGTTAAATAGTGGAGAAACTAAAGCATTTAAAACTTTTGAATAGGCAAGCAAAGTACCTAAAATTAAGCCGCTTATCGAACCTAAGATGAATCCTATTCCAGCTTTTTTAAGGCTTCCCCACGTGTTTAGCCACAATTCACCTGTTTCCAGCAATTTAATAAATGCGAAATAAATGTTTTGCAAGGGAACAAATGCATAGGCATGACTGGCACCTAAGCTTGAGTTGTATTGCCATAACCCTAATAACAATAATGGTAGTACCAAGCCTTGTACTAAAATGATTGGCCGTTGCCATGTCTGTTTTAAAGTAAATGAACGCTGAGACATTATTTCTCCCTCGAACTGAGTGCAGGTGAGATAAAGCGGTGTTCTACTAAACGTAAAACTTTATCCAAACCAAACCCGACCACGCCTGTGATAAACACACCAACCATCACAACATCTAAGCGCAACATTTGACGCCCTAGTTCCATCATTTGCCCAATACCCGTTCCAGCTGCCAGTAGTTCAACGGCAACTAAAATCAACCATGCACGACCAAGTGCAATTCGTAGCCCACCAATTAACGGCGGGAGTATGGATGGAAGAACAATAAGCCTGAGCCAAGCACGTGTTTTAAGCTGGTAGATTTGTCCTAGTTCAATATATTTTTTGGGAATATTTTTGACTGCATCGGCCGTTGCTAACGCTATTGGAAAAAAACAGGCCTTTATAATCAGTAAAATTTTAAATAATTCACCAATCCCAAAAACTAAAATAAAAATGGGAATAAGGACAAAGATTGGAATTTGATAAAGAACGTTGAATAAAATATAGGTGTAATTACGGAACGTTGTGTTTGCTCCATAAGCAATACCAAAAGTAATTGCACTGATTGCTGCAATGGAAAATCCCAAAAACAGACGAGAAAGACTATCTTTGAGATGCATTTGAAGCTCACCACTTTGTAACAACGCAATGAAAGTATTCCAGACAGTTTTAGGCGGCACCAAAATTTGGGTAGGGAAAACTTGTAAAGAACTAATCAACTGCCAAATGAGTAATACTAATAAGGGTGAAATCACAGAGAGCAGCCCATACACCTTTTTAGAAGAGAACTTCTTCCTAAGTGGGGTTTTAAATAAAACGTTATTTTGCTCAATAAGTGGCTTTACTAGTATTTTCATGGTCTAGTTTCCCTGCTTATTTGAGGCATGATTTGCCTGTAAATTTTGAATCGCTTGACGGGTAAACTTCGGATTCAACAGCTCATCTGCTTTGATTGGTGTTTGAATAAGCTGATTTTTCATAGCGTGATCAATGACTTTTGAATAATGCTGTTTAAGAAAATCGACTTGATAGTTAGGTGACCAGTCTTGTTGCCATGTGCTTGCCGTATTCTGGCTTTCACGTTGAATCACACTAAGCGGTTGACCAAACTTAGTTTGGCTTTGCTGAAACTCATCTTGATGGTGGGCAATCCAATTCATTGCACGTACTGTCGCATCGGCGAGTAATTGAGTAGTGTCTGGATGTTGCTCAATATAACTTTTGCTGCCCCAGAGTTCAGCACGCATTTTCCAGTCTGCTGGCAAAGATTGTGATGACCAAATGATTTTACCCAGATGGCGATCTTGCAAAGTAAGCGCATCACTTAAGGTAAAAAAGGCATCTACACTTTTAGCAGGTAAAGCAGCGGCCCCAGCTTGCGGGTTTAAATTCACAATTTGAAAGTCTTTTAAGCTTAATCCTTTACTTTGTATGAGTTGTCCAAAGTTAATTTCCCACGGACGGCCACGATGTAATGCAATTTTTTTACCTTTTAATTCCTCAATGGATTTAATAGGTGAATTCGCTGGAACAATAAGGTAGACGTTATTACCGATACCTCCAGGTACAACAATTTGCGTTTTAACGCCTGTTGCATTGAGCACTACAGCGGGAAGGTTTCCATAAAAAGCAAAATCAATTTTATTATTTATAAAACTTTCATTGACCAGAGTCGCTACAGCAGCAGTCGTCACTGGTTCCCACTTTAATTCAATATTATTTTGCTTTAATGCTTTTAGAAAAATTTGATCTTGTGAAATCAGTTGTGGCACACCAATAAAGTCCAAACTACCCGAAGTGCCATTAGCAACGACAGCAATTCGAAGTTGTTGTTGTTCAGACTGTTTTGGGATGGTCTCTTCGGTTTTTTGTGCGCCACAAGCAACAAGACCCAAAAAACTGAAACCTAAAAGTAGACGTGGAAAAATACGCATATCATCATAAGAATTAAAAAAATATATGGGTATAGAGCAAGAACCAAGCCAATAAAATTATTATAAATAAATCAATAAATTATAATTTTTTAAAATTATTATTGAGGTTAAATACCGCAGTTATGTTGTGATTGGGACACTCTTTAGTGGCTAAGTGTTGAAATATCAACACAGCATTTAAACTCGATTTTGTAATAGTTATATAAAACAGTACCATAGCTGAAAATTAATTTAAAAAAATAACGGCATGATTCCTGCTCATAAGACTTTTAACGAATTAAATATCGTCAAATCTTTAAATTATCGAGATTCATTATGTCAGTTGAGTTTTTATGGAGAATCCCTGTTCATGGGGATGGTCGTCGAGCACATCAGTTACACACACGCGGTGAATGGAATCAATTAACGCCATCAGTTAAATCTCCACACCGTGTTGCACCGCAACATGAAGACCTGTTATTTGCTTACTATGATTATGTCCAGCAAGTGGCGAAAGCAGCCGATATTGTTGGTTTTCACGGCGCACTCATTCCTGCTTTTCCACATACTGAAGAGCCATGGGTGTTAGCGTCTGCACTGGCAAGAGAGACAAAAAGACTTCGTTTGCTCATCGCAATTCAGCCTTGGTTTATTCATCCTGCTTATGCAAGTCAAATGGCTGCAAGTTTACAGCGCTTAAGTCAGGGACGAGTCGAGTGGAATGTGATTTCAGGTGGAGGTGGTGCACAACAGCGTGCGTATGGAGACTTTATTGAACATGATCAACGCTATGCACGGACCAATGAATTTTTAGAATTTGTAAAAGGTTATTCGCACCATGCACCTTTTAATTACGATGGAAAGTTTTTCCATGTTGAACAGGGCGGCCTGAAATACCCAATGAATCAATATGACATTCCGCGTTTGTGGTTAGCAGGTGCGAGTGATGCCGCTTTACAAGTGGCAGGACGTCATGCCGATATTCATTTAACTTGGGGAGAGCCTGTAGACCAACAAAAGAAAGTGATCGAACAGGCCCAAAATTTCTTTGAGCAGAATTCGCCAGAACGGAAAGTTAAATTTGGCATGCGTATCGATATTTTGGCACGACCTACTCAAGAACAGGCCTTCCAAGAGCTTAAACAGATGTATGAAACCATTGCCGTTGATGGTAATGCATTTGAACGAAAAGACACTGAATCGGTAGGAGCGAAGCGTCAGCAGGCCTTGTCACAGGGCAATCGTTTTGAAGACTTATTTGTAAGTCCGAATGTTTGGGCGGGAATGTCAAATGTAAGAGGTGGGCCAAACTGTATTTTAGTCGGGAGCTATGAACAGGTCGCAGAGCGTTTGCAAGAGTATATTGATATTGGGGTTGGACATTTTATTTTAGCGAGTAATCCACATTTAGAAGAAGCATATCGAGTGGCTGAAGAAGTCTTACCCTTAGTAGGATATAAATTAAAATAATAAACTTAGACCTCTTTGAGAAATTAAAGGGGTCTTGTTGTTTGAACAGCATAACAGTGTTTGAAAACCAACATCTTTTACATGATTTATTTAAATACTTTTTATTAAATATATTAAAAATAATAACTTAAGTATTTGGCATGGCTTGTGCAACTTACTGCTTAATCTTTTATTTTTAGTTTAAGTTGCTATGCGTGAACAAATCTTTAATCCCCATAAGCGGGCTTTGCTCTTTGAGCAATATGCAACAGTTGCAGCCTCAACTGAAATTGCAGATCCGTTTGCACGGCATGATCAAGAAGCCATTCAACCTGCTCCAGTGAAGTTGAATAAAGTCTTAATCGCAATTATTGCCGTTGCTTCAGCACATCTTGGAATTTGGTATATCGCAAAACAATTACCAACACCGGCTTTAGACATTCATAAACCCGAACCTGTGGTGATTGAAATCGTAAAACCGGTTGAACCACCTAAAGTGATTGAACCCAAAATTCCACCGATTACTGAAAAACCAAAAGTTCCACCTGTGGTGGAAAAACCCAAGCCAACTCCTAAACAAGTTGAACAGCCCAAACCTGTTCAAAAAAGTGTGGAGCAACCTAAGCCAATTGCAAAAGCGGTGGCTGAACCAACTCCACAAAAAGTTGCAGAACCTGTGTTCACAAAAGAAGTAGTCGCAGAACCGGTTAAAAAAGTTGCTGAGCCTGTAAAAGCTTCAGATGACAACTTGCCAGTGACTGAAGCCAAAGGTTATGCCGGATATCTCAGTAATCCTGCACCTGAATACCCTGAACAAGCTTTAGAACGTGGTTGGGAAGGCTCTGTCATTTTACGGGTCAAAGTACTAGCAAATGGCAGTCCTGATACAGTCAGTGTCAAGCAAAGTAGTGGCAAAAAACTTCTAGACAGTGCTGCCGTAAGAACAGTAAAGCAATGGAAATTTTCACCTGCACTAAAAGGGAAAACCCCTGTAGAAGGCTGGGTCGATGTTCCAATTCATTATCAATTACCGAAATAAAATTTAAATTAAGAGGATATTTTCATGTCAGATATTAATTCATTGATCCATGACGGCACGATCTGGTTATTAGTTGCTTTCTCAATTGTGACTTGGGTGTTGATTGTAGTTAAAGTCGTCCAGACGCAGCGAGCAACCAAACAAAGTAAGCTTTTTGTAGAAGAGTTTTGGAAAGCAAAAAATTTATCCGATGCAGTAACTAAGTCTGAACTTGGTGAAGGCCCAGCAGCACGCGTTGCTAACACAGGTTTTCAAACATTAATTGAAGCAGATGAAAAGACGCATCAAGACTTACAAAACAGTTGGAGCCGTCAGGACTTATTAGAGCGCCATTTAAGTAAACAAGTTCTAACTGAGCGCCGCCAATTAGAAAAAGGCTCGGCTTTACTGGCTTCTATTGGAAATAACGCCCCATTTATTGGTCTGTTCGGTACAGTATTTGGGATTATTCATGCATTACAAGCAATTGCTCATTCAGGTAATGCAAGTATGGATGTCGTGGCTGGACCAATTGGAGAGGCACTGGTTGCAACGGGTATTGGTATTGCGGTTGCTGTACCTGCGGTACTTGCCTATAACTACTTTGTGCGTAAAGTAAAAACAATTGGCGCAGATCTTGATGATTTTGCAACGGACTTCGTGAGCCTGAATCAAAAAGCAGGATTCCAACTACCAACTGCAAAAAAGGGTACAACCGGTAATACGGCGCTTAAAGATACTTCGGCTAAAGAAGTGAAAGAGAAAGGAGTGTTTGCATAATGGCAATTTCTACCTCTCAAGAAGACGATGTCGTCAGTGAAATTAATATTACGCCGTTAGTCGATGTCATGTTGGTCTTACTCATTGTATTCATTGTGACAGCTCCTTTGTTAACAAATACGGTAAAAGTGAACTTACCAAAAGCGGCTCCAACTCAATCTACAGACCAAAACAAAGCTGTGGTGATTAGTGTAAATCCACAAGGTGAAATATTCCTTGATAAAGATAAGGTGACACTTACGAACTTTGAACAAGAAATAAAGTCACGCAAAAGCAGTAACCCTAAATTAGCATTAAATTTAAATGCTGATGAGACCGTACCTTATGGAACAGTCGCAAAACTATTGGCAAGTATTGAACGTGTAGGCGTAGATAAACTCTCTGTGATTACAGTACCTAAGTAATTATTACCCCCGTAAAAAAAGCTGCTTCGGCAGCTTTTTTGTATTGTGAGTTTACAGATGAGTATTAAGCTTTCCAGAGTTTTTCAAATCGCCATGTCGGGAAAATCGTATGTTCAGGAGCTAAACCGCCAATATTTTTAGCTGCTGCGTCAATCGTATGGCTAAATCCCCAAATGAGCATTCCACCACGTTCATGTTGAATTTTTTGTGCTTGCGCTAAATGGATTTTGCGTTTGGCTAAATCAGGCTCTGCCAGCGCTTTAAAAAACAACTTACTATATTCAGGGTCTTTAAAGTTCACACGATTGGTCGTGGAAATTGGAGCATCATTAACAACGGCAGTCGATAAATAGGGTGTGCCTACATTGGTCGCATTACTCGAAAGTTGCCACTTATTGCGGTCAGGACCATTAAACGTTGCAAAATCCACTTGTTTAACTCGAATATTCACATTGGCTTGTTTTGCTTGCTCGGCAAAAATTAATGCAGGTTGAGCACTACTCACTGGGGTAACAAGCTCTACACTCAAACCATCTTTAAAACCTGCTTGGGCTAATAGATTTTTTGCCTCGGCAATATTTTGTTGGCGCTGTGGCAAATTGAGAAAAGCAGGGTCTTGCGGCGAATAAAGATCGTTGGCAATTCGACCTTGTCCATTTAAGCCCCGTTGTACCAACTCCTCTCGGTTTGCAATCAAACGAAATGCCTGACGCACTCTAGGGTCATTAAACGGCGCTTGTTGAGTGTTAAAGTCAAAACTATTATGTGTATTGGTCGCAGAGCGTATGGTTTGAATGTGTTTTGCTTGCTCCAAAATTTTAGTATATTCGGGCGAAATCGCATTTGCGACATCAATTTGCCCAGCCAATAAAGCATTTAAGCGAGAGACCTGATCTTTAAAATCAATCACTTCAAAACTATCTGCATAAGGTTTGTCAGGTTTAAAGTAATTATTAAAACGGGTAAAAACGGAACGCTGCCCCGGAATAAACTCTTTGACTTTATATGGACCAGCTCCAACTGGATTATGAATAGGGTCGAAGTCGGTCGGTACAATTCCTCCAAAATTTACCCAAGTTTCAGGCAGTGCAACAAAGCCAGGAATCGCACTAATAAAAGGGATACGAACCGTATATTCATCTAGTTTTTGAATACGATCTCGGTCAATCCACTGCACCAGATTACGAAATGGTGAAGCAAGTTTTGGGTCTGTTAGGCGTTTCACTGAAAAGATTACATCATCTGCGGTAATAGTTTTACCGTGATGAAATTCTAAGCCTTTGCGTAAACGGATGGTCCATTCGCTTGCATTGTGATTAGGTTCGGCAAACTCCGCTAAAGCAAGTCGGGGCAGCATATTTTCATCCCATTCCCATAACTTATTATAAATCGCGAAACCTCGTGTAATACCACTTCCCGATGCTGAAAGATGAGGATCTAGACTGCCTGATTGTTGTCCTCCAATTAAACCCAAACGTATAACACCTCCATGCTTTGGTGTTGCTGAAGAGGTAGTTTTTGATTCGGTACTATTATCTGGAGAGGGGCCACAGCCTGATAAACTGCCCATCAAAGAGACGCCACCTAGCGCCGTGAGACTTTGTGTTAAAAATTTTCGACGTGATAACTGAAATGTTTGATTTGTCATTATAAATACCTGATTAGATCTTCATCTTCTAAGGTATTGCAGAATAAATGCCAATATTTTTATATAATTTTAATATATTTATCAAAAGCTTAAATAATTATTGTTTTTGATGAGTGTCTCTATTTCAACAGCTTTGTTGAAAAAATAAACATGAATAGAAGTGATAAATAAACAATGAGAAATTAAAAACAACTGAATCAAATGGTTAGGGTAAATTATTTGGGCATTTAATGGTTGGCATAGGCTTTGCGTAACACATTGTAAATTTACTTTACTGAGTGTGATATGAGACAGTCTTTTCAATTAAAACCATTAGTCATTGCGCTTAGCGTATTAGGGGCAACTTTACCGTTATATGTTTTTGCCGAAGAAACACCACAACAAGCAGGTGATTCTGAAAGTGATGTAATTACTTTGTCCGATGTAGTCGTTACTGGAGCAGCCAAGAAAACCACCGTTGTTCCCAAACGTAAAGTGACCTCAATTTATGGGACAGATAGCTCTGTTTTGGACACTCCACGTGTAGTATCCCAAGTATCAGAACAACAATTTAGAGAAGATGTTATTCGCAGTGCGGATGATCTCGTCAAATATGCGCCTAGCATTACGCGAGGTGGGGGACAAAATGCTAACTTTGCTCCACAAATTCGCGGACAGAACTCAGAAGTTTTTCAAGATAGCCAACGCATTTACAGTACCCGTCATCCAACCAATCTTAATGCTTATGAAGCAGCCGATATTGTGGCAGGACCAACAGGTGTAATTTTTGCACCGACTTCTGGTTCGGGTGGATATATTAACTACCTAACCAAAAAGCCTAATTTTAATAAAGCCGAAACCAATATCTCTGGGACTGTAGGTTCCATTTACTCAGGTAAAGGCGCAGAGCCTAATTTCTCTGTCAGTATTGATCATACGGCACCTATTTCAAAAGAGTTAGCATTTCGCGTGAGTGCAACAGCACAAAAAACAGATGACTATTATGACAATGTGAAAAATAACTTTAATGCACTTTATGGAGCACTTGCTTGGCGTCCAAATGATCGTTTAAGGGTAGATTGGAATATCAGTTACGATGACTATTACGATTTTAATGTGACACATGGCTGGAATAGAGCATCGCAACAATCGGTTGATAATGGCCTTTATTACAAAGGTAGAGCTACGCCTATTATTCAAAATGGTTCGACTTTTTGGTCTCCTGTATTTGAATCTGGTGCACCAAACTCTAAAGTCATTGGTTGGCAAACTCGTCAGAAGAACGATAAAAACCAATATGTGGCTGTTGGTGGAGTTCAGACCACGCCGTTACCGAACTCAACTGCCGATCAAGCAGGAACTATTAAAGGTTGGGTGTATGATCCATCAATCCCCGGTAATGAATTGGTCAAGCTAGATGATAATGTTTCAGGACGTAGTGAAGATAAAAATAGTGCCAAGCGATTTAGCACCCAATTAAAAGTAATTAAAGATTTAAATGACCATTGGTCTATTGCAAACAGTACGCTCTATCAAAATAATAAAGATCTAGGCGACTCTGTTGGGAGCTTCTTTACAGACTTAGATCATGAGTTAATTGATAACCGACTAGAATTTTTAGGCGACTATGATTTTGAAATAGGTGGCGTAAAAATTAATAATAAAAGCAGTACAGGGGGAACATATCGTCATGAGAAGTTTACCTCTTTAGCTGCAAATAATAGTTTTAATATTAATCCTTATGATTTAACCAATGATCCATCACAGAAGAACCCTGGTGATTTACTGGGGTTGATTAATAATAGCGGTTCAACAGGAGGTTGGATTGGACAAGCCGGAGTACCACAATATTCTCAATATTTTGGTTATTTAAATTTACCGCGCATGTACCCAATCGGAAATGGTTTATATGCAGAAAAAGGTGGCTTTCCACCGAATGGAGGAGGTGCTGTTTATACCGGCTCTGGTTTTTGGGATACTTTGAGTGTATTCACTCAACAAAACTTTACCTTTAACGATGTATTCGGTATTAATTTAGGCATTAACCATAGTTCTGTAAGAGCAAAACTTGAAAATCCACTCGTTTTAACCGCAGCAGATATTCGTTCATCGAGTGATAAATATAGTTTATTGAGCTATCAACTTAGTACGTTTATTAAGCCTACTGCGAAAAGCACACTCTATTTCACCTATGACAAAAGCACCGCATTAAATACAGGAGTATTTGGACCTTTCTTGATTTGGGGAGCGGGAAATCAACTCAATCCTTTATCTTTTGACAGTCAAAGTGAGCTAAAAGAAATAGGATTTAAATATGAACCTATCACTGACCAGTTATTTTTAACCTTAAGTGGATTTGAACAAAAACGAGATTTATCACCTGATACCAACGGCAATATGGCTCGCTTTGAAGTAAAAGGTATTGAGTCATCATTAAGATGGCAACTACAAAAAAATATAGCGATTGGGGGCAATTTCACTTATTTGGATGCTGAATACAGCTCTATTATACCTGCGGTTTTTTCACCATTTGGCTTTCATGCAGATAATGCTACGGTTTGGGGAGACAATAATGCTTTAAACCAACGTAAAGCAGGGCGTTATGATGCAGCTGGAATTCCCAAGTACTCTGCTAGTGCTTATGTAGATTACCAACATCAGTCTGGTTTTGGGGCCAACCTATCAGGATGGTGGACAAGCTACTGGTACACGAATCTAAGCCAAACCGTGAAAGTACCGAATAACTATAATCTGGACTTAGGTCTTTATTATCGCCAGCCGCAGTGGACGGTGGGTCTTAACATTCTTAACTTAACCAATGAACGAAATTTTGTGAATGGTTTGGCAGGCGCGAATAGCGAGTTTTTACAACCCATGCGTCCTCTGACTGTACAGGGTCAATTTAGTTATAAATTTTAAAACCAATCAATCATTTCCAAGAATCTTAAAAAGCCATACGTCTGTATGGCTTTATTATTAATACGGGATATAAAACACGTTAAATCGTGAATGTTGAAATAACAACAATAATACCTTTCAGACTGTCTATCTATCAGCAGCATTGAATCATTTTTATTTTTAAATTTTTATTAAGTATTTGAAATTATTTAAATAAATTAAATGGCATAGAAGTTGCCAATATAAGAATAGATTTATTTAAATGGAGTCACCATGTTTAAGGTTACAAAAATTAGGCAGAGTATTTTAACTGCTATGTGGGGAGTAACAGCGAGTGTTTCGACGTTAGCTTTAGCGAACGATGATACTGATGCAATTCCTGCTGAGCAACAAGCTCAGGTGGTAAATGCTAAAGATGTAAAAAAACTAGGCGATGTCATCGTTACTGCACAATATCGTGCACAAAACATTCAAAAAGTTCCGACTGCAATTACAGCAGTTTCTGGTAAGGATTTAGCTGCAAAAGGCTCAACATTTATTGGTGATGTTTTGACTTATACACCAAATGCAGCAGCTGAAAATCCAGATGGCGATAGCCGTCCACGCTGGTATATTCGTGGTCTAGGAACTGGCGATGTTGCAGCCTCTACAGTTTTTCCGGTCGGTATTTATGCAGATGGGGTTTATTTAAATGCGCCTGTTGCTGGTGCTGGAGACCTATTCGATTTAGAACGTATTGAGGTTCTACGCGGCCCGCAAGGCACACTCTACGGTAAAAATACCACGGCTGGTGCGGTGAATTACATTTCACGAAAACCCGTTTTTTCAGACAAACCGACTGGTTATGGAACAATAGGAATAGGCGACCATAATCTTCGTACTTTTGAAGGCGCCGTGAATGGGGCTATATCAGATAACGTTGCAGTACGAGGAGCATTCTATTCAGAAGACCGCGATGGCTATGCAAAAAATTTAGCTAATGGTGAAAACTACGGGGATGTAGATAAAAAATCATTCCGCTTCCAGATATTAGGAAAAATTAATGATGACTGGAATGCTTTAGTCAATCTACATAGCCAAACTTATAATGGTCTGGGCAATAATGGTTCGTTAAGTATTGGAAAATACTGGGGTGTCTATGAAAGACCACAAGGCCGAGATACAAATTTAGATTTGCCTGAAAGTAATAAAATCCAACATGATGGCGCTTCACTCACCTTAACAGGAGATTTAGGGGGCGGTCATACTTTTACATCCATTACAGCGTTTGATAAGACCACTCAAAAATCCATTTCTGATGGTGACTATACGCCTTACGATGTAGCACGAAGCTATAGTGATAATGAGTGGCGTCAATATAGCCAAGAGTTTCGAATTTCTTCTGATGCTGAAAAAAGACTCAGTTGGATCGCAGGTTTTCACTACTTTAATGAAGATTTAGACTCAACAGGGGTAAGCGCACGAGTAAACAAAACATTACCGAATGGCGCTCCAGCTCAAACCGCGGGAACGCCTGCTTTCAGGGATATTACCTATAACCAGACCACCCAAAGTTTTGCCTTGTTTGGAAACAGTACCTATAAATTTACCGACAAATTTAAAGTAACAGGTGGTCTACGTTGGACAAGTGAAGAAAAAGACATTGATCTAGACCTTGTTCAAATTACCACGGGCGATTACACCAAAGGCAGTTGGTGGCAAAAGGATGGGTACAGTAATGCGGTCTATAACCCAGCGCCTAACACAAATGGTTCAACAAGCCGTAAAAAGAGATGGAATGAGCTGACCTACGATATTACGCCAGAATATGAAATCACGCCTGATATCAATACATACTTCCGTTTTGCTCGAGGTTTCCGTTCAGGCGGTTTTAACACCGGTCTTTCAAGTAGTCTGACTCAACTTGCAGATGTTAACCCTGAATATCTAAACAGCTATGAGCTAGGGTTGAAGTCTAGCTTGTTACAAGGCAATTTAACGGCCAATGCTAATATTTTCTATTACGACTACAAAGATATTCAAACAAATCTATTGGTTGCGACCGAAGGACAGGGTGGAGGGGTAACCTCGGTTCTGGCAAATGGACCTAAGGCAGAAGTAAAAGGTGCAGAATTAGAATTAGACTATTTAGCGACCGATAATTTACGCCTACGTTTTGCAGGCGCTTATTTAGACAGTGAATACACAGACTTTGTTGATAAAAACCCAGTAACCAATGTCGTAAATGCTGACAATACAGGTAACAGCTTGGTTCGTTCTCCTAAGTACACCATCGGTTTAGGGGGTGAATATACCTTTAACCTTGATAGTGGAGCACGAGTTATTGTGGGCACAGATGCAAAATATCGTGACCGTGAGTTTTTCTTAGTAAATCGTCAAGATTATTCAGTTGACCCAATCTTGAGTCAAAAAGCGTACACCTTATGGAACGCGAACGTTGGATATATCAGCGCAAATAATAAATACCAAGTTAATGCTTACGTTAAAAACCTATTAGATGAAGAATATCAAGTTCACGGGCGACCAAATGGTCCTGCTGGGCAATATGTCTTAACCTATGGAAACCCACGTCAAGTTGGTGTTTCTCTCACTGCAAAATTCTAAGCTTTGCTTTACGGAGAAAATAATGGGAATTGAATTTTTTACACGTTTGCCGCTTCATGGCGAAACAGAGTTTTTACCCGGTGATCCACGTAATCGCGGTGATTGGGCCAATATTGAAAATGTTGAAAATACCGGAGCGGTTTCCAACTATAACGTAGGTGATGATTTTACCTATATTGATTATCTAAGTCAGATTGCACGGGCTGCAGAAATTAATGGGTTTGCTGGTGCACTCATGGTGAATGCACCAACGGGTGAAGAGCCTTGGACTGTATGTTCGTTACTTGCACGAGAAACTAAAAAACTTAACTTTGTGACGGCATTCCAGCCTTATCATTTTAGTCCATATAATGCTGTACAAACTGCGGCAACTTATCAGCGTGCAACTGGCAATCGACTGGTTTGGAATATTATTAATGGCGGTTCGGAAGTGATTCAACGTCAAGTAGGTGATGATTTACCTCATGACGAACGTTATGCACGTGCTACAGAGTTTCTAGATGTTGTAAAAGGATATTGGAATAATCCTTCATTTCACTATCAAGGAAAGTACTATTCGGCAGAAGGTGGTGGATTAAAATATCCACTGAATAAAGCGAGCCTTCCAATTATTTGTACAGCAGGTTCTTCAGAAGCTGCTCGCGAATTTGGAGCGAAACATGCCGACTATTATTTAATGAGAGCTGAAAAACCTGAAGAAATCGCTGCATTGATTGCCGATGTACGTTTACGTGCAAAAAAGTATGGTCGTGAAAATATAAAATTTGGTTTATCAATAGATACAATCGCACGCCGTACTGAACAAGAAGCATTAGCAGAAGCACAGCGTTTTCTTGATGAAGCTGCTGAAAAGCAACGTTTACATGCAGCAGCAGCCCATGCAGGTTTACGTTCAGCACGCGTATTAAGCTTCGAAAAAGAATACGCTGAAAAAGATGGTAGTAAAAATGTCAGCGACTTCTTTATACATCCAAATGTCTGGTCTGGCTTTGGCTATATTGGTGTTCCACCAGGTGTTGCTTTAGTGGGAAGCTACCAACAGATTATTGAGCGTATTCAAGAATATAATAGTATTGGCATAGAGTTATTCTTTCTTGCAGGCTATCCACATCTTGAAGAATCATATCGACTTGGTGAGCACGTGCTTCCATACTTTAAAAAGCAACGTGCTCGATTACAGCCTACGGTAGCTACACCAGAGTTTGATATTGCACTTTAACAAGTGATCGTTGCTTAAATATGCCTGATTAGTAAACTAGTCAGGCTTTTTAATTTTTATCTATGTGTAAGTTTTATTTTGTCAAGCAATTTTAAACAATTAAAATATTTATTATCAATGACTTATATGCTTAATTAACCCGAATTTATTCTAAAGAATCTTCATTCTGAATCTGAAAATTCAGCGTGATAAGCATTGGATAAGGGCTATTTATCATGACAAACGTACATAATATCTTTAAAGACAAATTACTCAAAGATATGCACGTGCTAGAGATAAAGGCACAGAATATTCGTCTAATTTTGCAATCAGAGAAATTCGATCGTGGGCTTGAGCAAATGGTGCCATGTTCGCAGGCAGTTAAACTTGATGAAGATCATCATCATTTAGTTGAGTTTTATAAGTGTTATTTGAATAAAGAAATCTTTATTCCAGTGATGTTGTCATCAATTTTTTTATCGTACAACTGTGATGGTAAGGCAGCAGCAAGAAGAAAATGTAGCTAAAGCTTGATAGAACTAAAGACTTAATAAAGAATTATATAATTGTTCGTATAATGTATATTATGTTAAATAAGATATTTAGAAATCTACCATATATAAGACTCGGGCTACTCTACGTTGCTGCTACGCCGTTTATTCTTTACTACAGTAAATTCTTAGCTTGGTATCTGTTGCTCAAGCAACTTACTAACCCATGGCACTCTTAACGACTTAAACTGGCTAACCCTATTTTTTAATCTTAACCAGAATAATTCTCTAGGCAGCTTTTTGAAAACGCAATTACAATTTTATGTTTCCCTCTAGCTAGAATGCTTAAGCTACTTACCAGTTTTATTGGGCTGTATTTTGTGTCTACTGGCCGACATATAGATTTCCCCCCTAAATAGCCTTTTGAACATTGATATTATTATTTTGCTTAGGCTAAATTCGAACACATTGATTATTTCATATCCCATTGAAAGTTAAGTAAAAATTTTATAAAACAACCTTTACATACACATAAAAAATTTTATAATACATGTGTTGTTCATCTTGTTTCAAAGCATCTTCATCAACAGTAAACTATAAATTTCTTTAATCAGCCAGTTTCGATAATCAATTACAACCTAATACGCTTCGAGATGTGTTTTCGCAATCCCTCTCATTTTCCAACTAGCTCAGGTTATAATAATGGACTCCCAAATATTGTTGATCTATTATGAATGCCTCTAATGACCCTTTACACGGCAAAAAACTTGCTGACATTTTGGATGAGTTATTGGATTACTACGGTGGCTTTGAAGGCTTAAATCGTAAAATTGAAATTAGATGTTTTTGTATAGATCCAAGTGTTAAATCATCATTGCGATTCTTACGTACCACACCATGGGCACGTGAAAAAGTAGAAAACTTATATTTGTATGTTTTACGCCAAAAAGCTAAACAGAAATCGTAGCTATCAAAACCCTAGCCTCTACATTTTAATTAGTGGTGGAATGCCACCACTCTCCTAGACAAATTTAGTCTATTCTTAAGACTTTTTTAGTAGGAAAATATGTATTTATAGCTAGGTTCATGAACCAAATATTTTATAAGTTATCACCTTAGTGTTCTATTTGAATTTTAATCGTTTACCAAGTTAATCACTCATTCAGATGGCTTTATAATTTTTCCAACAATATGTTCATGCGTAGGTACAAGACCTGTTTTTAAACCCAGTGGGCTTAAACACCTTATCTAACACTGATTGAGTAAGTTTACTTTTATCCTGCTCAATATCAGTTAATGTTCGACGACTTATCCCGACTAAAGCAGCATATTGTTCTTGCGACAAGCCCAGCACATTCTTGCGTAAATACGACAATAGTTGTCCCAGTGTAATCTCACTCAATAAATATTGTTTATATAAATCGATGAGAACTTGCTGACGATCTTGAGTCTGATTTTTCATGTTCATAACAGTTCCCATCTTTTCAATTTAGCTTCTATATTGTTAATTTTTTCATTGAAGTAAATGAGCAAAATAATATTTAATATAGATCATTAATGAGCAAAATTTTGCTCATCTTCGTATTGGCTGATATTAGATAGCGAAGGCTAAACTCATAAGACAATGTTAAGTAGATGATAAAAAAGACCTCGATTAAGGTCTTTTTGCATAGCCGCTTCATTTAATAATTTTATTTTGAAGAGTTCCAATAATTGACATAATTCAACTGTTGAATCCCTCGTTCGACAAACTCAGCATTTTGCCATTGTTTTACATCAACATCGCGTTTTATCAGCTTGGCCTTTAATGCAGTTTGTACACCTTCTTGTAGATGCCCAAGATAGTAGTCATCTAAAAGTGGTGAAAAAACTGTTTTTAAGGCTTTGTCTTGTAGACTCAATGCATAGAGTTCTTTAGGTAATCCTGCATTTTGAGTTACGAGTTGAAGAGCATTGTCCCGGTTTTCAGGTTGTGAGACCCAATGTGCTGATTGTAAAACCGTATTGACCAATGTTTGGACAAGTTCTGGATGTTGTTTAATAAACTCACTACGACCCACCAGACCCGACTGAATTGTCCCAGCTCCATCCTGCCGCTGTCCAGTACTCAGCGGAACCTCTACAATTTTCTGCTGTTTTAGCGCCAGAATTGGCATCAAACCCCAGCTTGCATCAATTTGCTTAGCTGCAAGTGCAGCATTGGCCGCAGCAGGATCCAAATTAATAATGCGGAAATCTTTTTCAGTAAAGCCATATCGCTCAATATATTGATCAAAAGATAACTGCATGGCAGTTCCTTGAAAAATCGCAATTCTTTTACCTTTTAACTGTTCTAAGCTGGTATATCCTTTATTTGGCAAAACACCCAAATAGGCATCTAACTGTCGTCCAGTCGCCACAAGTAAAGTGGTATCAATTTGGTTTGATTTACCAATAATGGCTGCTAAGTCACCCAAAAAAGCAAAATCTAATTGCTTATTGGCCAAGGCTTCATTAATTACAGGTCCCGCACCTTTAAAAAATTGCCATTCAATCTGAATATTGTTCTTTGCAAATGCTTTTTCGAGTAGCTGATTTAAATAAATATAATCGACCAGTGGTGTACCGCTACTGTGTCTTTCACTACTACTTAAATCAGGTACTGCAATTCTAATTTTTACGATATTTTCATTCTGATTTGTTGTTTTTGACGGCGCTGATGAAGATGGTTTGAAAATAAACAGTAACAAAGCGAAAAAAATAAGTGCAGGAATAATCCAAATAAATCGGTTACGTTTTGATAATATGGCCATATAGTTTTTCTCAACAACATACCAGACGCCACTACCGTTAACGACAGTGACGTTCTGCATGTTTAAAGTGGTATTTAGTTGGCATTTAAAACAGCATGAAGCTTGGCTTTTTCGAGTTGTTCTGCTGATAAATCTTTGGGTAATGTGGTTTTACCCTTTAAGCCATGTACGCCAGTCGTTACTTCACCTGCAAGTGTAATTCGGCGTACAACGCGATGTTGATCGCCATAATCGTTAACCGCATAGTGCTGTGTAGAGCGATTATCCCAAATTACCACATCTCCTTCCTGCCATTGCCAACGCACTGTATTTTCTGGTCGCGTTACTTTTTCTTGTAAAATATTAAATAAAAGCTGTGAATCACTTTGGCTAAATCCCACAAGTCGTTTGAAAAAATGCCCAAGTAGTAGACTTTTCTTGCCCGTTTCTGGATGTAATACGACTACTGGATGCTCTGTCTCGTATTTGGTAGATACAAAAACTTTCTTTAGTCTTTCTAGTTGTTCCGGCTCGACATTTTGTTTTGGTCCACCATAGTCATATTCATTAGAGTGTACGGCCACCAACTGCTCAGCAAATTGCTGTAAAAGCTCAGGCAGATCTTCATAAGCAGTTTCCGTATTTGCCCAAGTTGTATCACCACCTGTTTCAGGAATGATTAGACCTCTTAAAATACTAATTTTAGGATATGCATCCACAAAAGTGACATCAGTATGCCAAGAATTAGCTCGTGCACCTTTTTGTGAGTCAAGTTCAAAAATAAAATCTGTGCCATCCACCGCCGGTACTGTTGGGTGTTTAACGGGTGAACCAAACAATTCTGCAAATTTCTCTTGTTCAGTGTCCCCCAAATGTTGCTGGCCACGAAAGAAGAGCACTTTGTGCTCTAATAGAGCGTCATGTATAAACTGAACGGTTGATGAATCAAGCTCAGAACTCAAATGAATGCCTGATATTTCAGCCCCAATTCGACCAGTTAATTTTTTAACCTGTAGTTGTTGTGCTGGTTTCTGAATAAATTTAGTCATGTTAATTTCCTGTCATAATATATGACTGAATTTTTATCAGAAACGGCGGCATATTCTGTTATTTCAGAGACAATCCATCACGTAAAAAATTATTTTGATATTTAAATAATTAATAAACGCACATATGAAAATTAAATATGAAATTATATTTTTTTGAAATTTGAATAAATTTTAACTCTGATAAGCTGTTTAAAATCTTAGTTTATATCTCTGATTTATCATGAAAGCATCATCAATTATCGAGTTCAGGAATCCTATCTCAAAATATCAGAATGATTTTGACGGCGGACAATCTTCGGATCATCAAATTATAACGAATGAATTTATTCATAAAAGTATTCGTATTTTAGAAAATTATCAGGTTATTCAATCTTTATCTAATACAGAGAAATCTACGCTTATTCAGCATTTAAAAATAAGAAAGTATTATCATAATCAAACGATATACAATCAAAATGACCCGTGTACTGATATCAATATTTTGCTTGAAGGCGCGCTTAAACTTGGCTGGAGCACATCTCAAGGCAAATACCACACCGATATTTTTGTGCCCTCAGGTACATTAATCAATATTGTTCCGATTGTAACGGGTCAACCGCTACTTCACGACCATATTGCACAAGGTAGAACGGTAATTGCCAACCTTCCCGGCCAATTGTTTATGGATGTCATCAGAAATAACGCAGATGCTTTATTCATGGTGTTGAAATTAATTTGTGTAAGAACACAGCTAAATCGTGAACAAAATTTCATTTATTCAACTGAAACATTGCAAACTCGTCTTGCTAAAAAACTAGTTTTTCTAGTGGATTATCATTCCTATCAGGACAAAGATAAAATTTTACTGAATCTCAAATTGAGTCAGGAAAATCTAGCAGAACTTTTGCAGACTTCAAGACAAAGCATTAATAAAGAACTAGCAGCGCTTTCGAACCAAAACATCATTGAGGTTAAATATAACCAAATCTTTATTTTGGACTTTGAAAAGCTAAGTGATATTGCACAGACTCATCAGTTCAACAGTACTACTAAGTTCCTTTGATATATCTGCTTTTGTCATAATGATATGATTTTATTAGGAGATAACTGTCAGAATAGAAACAGAATAAAAATTTGTCATATTTACACTAAGCATTTTAGTCGCTTTGTTGGATAAAACATGACAGATGTAAATATCAAAAACCAACCTAATATTTTATTGATTGTGGCAGATGATTTAGGCTTTTCAGATTTAGGTGCTTTTGGCGGAGAAATTAATACACCTCATTTGAATGAATTGGCATTAAACGGCTTAAGACTTACTAATTTTCATACGGCGTCAACCTGCTCCCCCACTCGTGCGATGTTACTTTCAGGCACTGACCATCATTTAGCTGGTTTAGGGACCATGGCAGAGGCCCTCACCCCAGAACTCGAAGGTAAAGAAGGCTATGAAGGTGTATTAAATAACAAAGTTGCCGCATTACCAGAGTTATTAAAAGATGCGGGTTACTACACCATTATGTCTGGGAAATGGCATTTGGGACTAAAACCAGAATATTTTCCAATTAAAAAAGGGTTTGAACGTTCTTTTGCACTATTACCAGGTGCAGCTAATCATTATCTATTTGAAGCGGATATTCCAGAAGACCAAATTCCACGCTTACTTAAGTCAACAAAAGGACTTTATGCAGAAGATGATAAGTTTTCGAAAGAACTGCCCCAAGGGTTTTATTCATCCGATTATTTTACCACTCGCCTTCTAGACTTTTTACAAGATGATGAAGCACGCCAAGGACGTCCTTTTTTTGCATACTTACCTTTCTCTGCACCCCACTGGCCCTTACAGGCACCTCAGGAAGATATCGATCGATATAAAGGACGTTATGCGGATGGCCCCGTTAAATTGCGTGAACAGCGCCTTGAGAAACTCAAGCAACTTCAATTGGTAGATGCAGAAACAACGATTCACCCTGTCCTCGCTAGAACTCCATTCTGGGAAAATCTTACTCAAGAACAACGTGAAAAGTCCTCAAGAATTATGGAAGTGTATGCGGCCATGGTAGATCGTATGGACCAAAACGTTGGACGTGTTGTGGAATACCTCAAAGATCAAGGGGAATTGGACAATACGATTGTTATTTTTCTATCAGACAATGGTGCAGAAGGTGCTCAACTTGAAGCTTTACCCGTCTTTGGCGGCCAACTTAATGAAATTATCGAGCAATATTACGACAACAGTATTGATAATATTGGACGAGCAAACTCATATGTTTGGTACGGAGAACATTGGGCACAAGCAGCCACTGCCCCTGCTCGCTTATATAAAGCACACACTAGCGAAGGTGGAATTAGAACAGTTTCGTTTATTCATTACGCAGGATTTAAACGCCAAAATCAGATCAGTCATGAGTTTCTGACAGTCATGGATTTACTACCAACCCTACTGGATTATTTAAATATTCAGCATCCTGGTCAGGTGTATAAAGGTCGTCAATTGGTACCACTCCGTGGCCGTTCGATCTTACCTTATTTACAAGTACAACAAGATCATATTCACAGTGAAGATCATGTCACAGGCTGGGAGTTATTTGGTCAAAAGGCTCTGCGCAAAGGAGAATGGAAAGCGCTCTTCATCCCTGCGCCAAATGGTCCAAATCGCTGGCAGCTATATAACCTTAAAGATGATAAAGGCGAAACTCAGGATTTAGCAAAACAATATCCAGAAAAGCTCGATGAATTACTCAAAGAATGGGCAACTTATGTGAAAGAAAATGGTGTGATTGAAAATGTGCAACAACGAAGACTATTACAGAATGATCAGCTAGAACCCTTTGAAGCATAAAAATAACGAAGAGATTAGTAGTTAGATTGAACTAAGCCAGCACCTAATGCTGGCTTTTACATTTGTCGCCTGAACAATATTTTAAAAGGCCTATATTTAAAAAATTACTATTAAATATAAAGATAAGATCATCAAAATATAAACTTAAGTTTGTACTGATAATGACAGTGTTCAATTACATAAAAATTAAAATCATCACAAAGAAAACACAAAATGGAGTCATTAATGTCAGTTCAAAAGCACACCTTTCATTTCAAGAGAAAAAGATTAGTTTTAAATAAAATCACGCAAAGTCTCTTTATTTCACTTATAGGGTGTGCAGGATATTCATCTATCGTCTATGCCGAGGACACTTCCGCTACTTCAGGTACAGCGGTAACGGAAGCCAGTACGTCAAATTCACAGTCAAACAATAAAGCAGATGATGTTATTCAGCTTGCAGATGTGATTGTGACTACACGAAGACGTGAAGAAAAAGCACAAAATGTTCCAACACCAATTAGTATTTTAAGTGCTAAAACACTGGAAACACAAAAACTCAGTAAACTTGAAGATCTACAACAAGCTCTACCCAGCCTTAATGTTGCTTTCTTAAACCCTCGTCAATCTAGTGTAGCGGTTCGGGGTTTGGGTAATAACCCAGCCAGTGATGGTTTGGAAGCCAGTGTTGGGGTCTATCTAGACAATGTTTACTTAGGTCGTCCCGGCATGGCTGTATTTGATTTATTAGATATTGCTCAACTCGAATTATTACGCGGGCCACAAGGGACATTATTTGGTAAAAATACCACAGCGGGCTTATTAAACATTAGCTCAAAACAGCCTACCTTCGACCCAGACCATTCTGCTGAAATTTCTTTTGGCTCACGCAATTATTTGCAGGCTAAAGGAACGTTTTCAGATGCACTATCCGAAAATGTAGCAGGCCGACTCTCATTTTATAAAACAACTCAAGATGGTTTTATTCATAATACCTATAATGGTAAAGATTATAACAATACAGATCGCGAAGGTGTTCGCGGTCAAATTCTCTGGAAGCCGCAAGAGAATTTTAATTTACGTTTAATTGCAGATTACAACAAACAAGATGATGATCAAGGCGCGATGGTGGTGTACTACGCTGGGCCAATGTTTAACAGTACCGTATATGGAAATAACTACAATCGTTACTTAGAAAATGCCACACAGTCAGGTGCCAAAAATCTTTACACCAACTGGAAAGACAAACAGATTCATTCAGATGCCCCACAACACATGTCTGTTGAGCAAGGTGGTGGATCGGCAGAAGCCAATTGGTCGCTAGATAGCGGTAAAAAAATTACGTCGATTAGTGCATACCGCTTTTGGAACTTCACGCCAACCAACAGTGATTTTATTAGCTCAAATGCCTTGATTAATGGTGGTGTTTCTGTTCGAGATAAACAGTACTCTCAAGAGCTACGTCTAACATCGGCTGGGAATCAGAAAATAGATTGGGTGACAGGCTTATATTACTTTCAGCAACAGTTAGACAATACGACTTTCTCTTTATATGGAGATACGGCGGACGCATTTTATCTTTACAACGTTCCGAGCGTAAGAACCTTAATTGCCAATGGTCAATCGAATATTTTGAATAATCGAGATTCATATTCATATGGAACAACTGAGACAAAAAGCTCAGCTGTATTTGGTCAAAGTACATGGCATGCGACACCGAAGCTAGACATCACCACAGGTGCACGAGTCACCTATGAAGATAAATCTGCCAATATCTATAGAACCGACCCTATTGGGGGTACACCAGTTTCGGGTTTAAGTACGGCAGAGCGTAATTTACTAAATGCCCAGCTCGGCGCATATGACTCTGGTGAACTGAAGCAACATGGTTTAAGTTACTCTGGCTTACTGACTGGCAGTTATCGTTTAAATCCGAGCACACTGGCCTATGCAACGTATTCACACGGCGAGAAATCAGGGGGCTTTAACCTGAGCATTGGTTCTGCACCAGCAGCGGGTGCTAACTCGTTAAAGGTTGATCCTGAAAAAGCAGATAACTATGAAATTGGATTAAAACAAAATTTTCTTAATAATACCTTACAGTTAAATAGCAATATATTCTGGATTGATGTTTCTGACTATCAAACCACAAGCTATGAACAAGTCGGCAACTCTGTAGTGAGTGTATTGGCAAATGCAGGTAAAGTACGCAGCCGAGGGATTGAACTCGATGCAACCTATCAACCTATTCGTCGCCTTACACTTAATTTTAATGGTTCTCTTAACGATACCACCTATACAGAATATAAAAACGCTCCTGCTCCATCCAATATCAGCATTCCAACAGGCGTTAATACACAAGATCTGTCTGGAGAACGTGTATACGGTGTACCAAAGTGGATTGCAAATTTCAATTTCCGTTATGACTTAGCTGAGCGTAATAACTGGCAACCCTATGTTTCAGGAAGTTATGCTTGGCGAGATTGGTCATATGGCTCTTTAGATAATAACCCGTACAGTGTCATCAAAGCCTATGGATTAACAAATGCCAGTCTAGGTGCACGACATCGTATTGGTGAAAATGAACTGGATATTGCGCTATGGGTAAAAAACCTCACCAATGAAACCTATGTGACCAATACATGGAATTCTTCTAATGGTATTGTTCTCGCTAGTTTAGGTCAGCCTCGTACCATTGGTGCAACCGTGAAACTTAGCTTTTAACAAATAGTTTGCTCAAACCTTCTATTTATTATGTTGTCTTGCAGCACTGGCTCCTTCAAAGCCATGCTGCAAATTTTGTATAGAGAGTTATGGCGTATTTAGAATAGTGTCAATCTGAGTCAGCTCATCTGCACTAAACACCGTATTTTGCAATGCTTTTAAGTTTTCAATGATCTGCTCTGGTCGGCTAGCACCAATGATTGTCGATGTAATCCGTTCATCACGTAAAACCCATGACAATGACAATTGAGCCAATGTTTGGTCTCGGCGCTTTGCTATTTCATTTAACTGCTGTATTTGCTGTAGCTTCAATGCAACGAGATGCTCTGACTGTAAATAGCGGCTACCGCGTCCGATACGTGAGTCTTCAGGTACTCCATTCAGATATCTTCCAGCCAATAGACCTTGAGCCAGTGGTGAGAACGTAATTACACCAAAACCCTCTTGTTTAGCAGTCTCCGTTAAACCTTGCTCAATCTGACGTTCAAAAAAATTGTAAATCGGTTGATGCAAAGTAAGTGGAACGTGATAGGCCTGAAGCAATTCTATCAACTGTAAAGTCAATTCAGGCGTATACCCAGAAGAAATCCCTACATAGAGTGCTTTACCTTGCTGCACAATATCGGCAAGTGTCTTGGCTGTTTCTTCAAGCGGTGTTTCTGGGTCATAACGATGTGAGTAAAAAATATCGACATAATCAAGCCCCAGTCGCTGTAAGCTTTGATCAAGACTAGCCATCAGATATTTTCGGCTGCTACCACCTTGTCCATAAGGTCCAGGCCACATGTCCCAGCCTGCCTTTGTCGAAATAATGAGTTCGTCTCGATATGGCTTGAAGTCAGTTTTTAAAAAGTGCCCAATATTTTTCTCTGCACTTCCAAAAGGTGTTCCATAATTATTGGCAAGATCGAAATGATTAATTCCATGATCAAACGCCGTGTAAAGTACCGATTTTTGTTGCTGAATTGGAGTGTCATCTCCAAAGTTATGCCAGCAACCAAGTGACAATGGTGGTAATACCAACCCACTATTTTTAATTTTTCGATATTGAAATGATTGATATCGTTCTGAATTTGCGAGATACATACTTTGTCCTTTTATTCGGCAGCAGCCAAGAGGCCGAGGTTTTGTCTTAATGTTTGACCTTCGTATTCTTTGCGGAATAAATTGCGCTGTTGAAGGATGGGAATAACCAGATCGACAAAGTCTCTAATTCCGTTTGATATGACGGCAGGCATAATGTTAAATCCATCTGCTGCACCACTAACGAACCACTCTTCAAGCTGATCGGCGATATATTCTGGCGTTCCAACCAAACAAAAATGCCCTCGTCCCGATGCAATACGTTGATAGAGCTGTTTAATGGTTAGACCCTGCTCTTGCCCGAGTGCCTGAATTAATTTTTGGCGACTTTGCTGCCCCGTTTGGGTTTCAGATAAATCTAACGAAGCTAAAGGCTGATTAACATCAACACCGCTTAAATCAAAATTACCCAACATTCTGCCTAAAAGCCCAAGGCCAATGTCATCATCAACGAGTTCATCTAAAAGCTGTTGCTGCTTCTTAGCATCTTCATGCGAATGTGCAACAAGCACATATACACCGGGCATGACCACTAACTCATGCTCTTGACGATCAAAGTCTTCAAGACGTTTCTTTACATCACTATAAAACTGCTGTGCAGCTGCCAAGTTGGATTGGGCAGTAAAAATGACATCTGCGGTACGAGCTGCGAGATTTTTACCTCGTTCGGAACTACCTGCCTGAACTACCACAGGGTGAGACTGTGGGCTTGGGCTAATATTGAGTGGACCTTTTACCTGAAAAATATCACCGCAATGATTAAGCGTATGTACCTTATCTGGATTAAAGAAAATACCTCTGGCTTTATCATGAATAGCTGCATCGTCATCCCAACTACACCAAAGTCCTTTCACCACATCGTGAAATTCTTCGGCACGTGCATAGCGGTCTTGATGTTTGACATGTTCCTTTGTGCTGAAATTTTTCGCTTCAAGTGCAAAATCGGTGGTGACGAGGTTCCAGCCTGCACGTCCAGCAGAAATCTGGTCTAAAGAAGCAAACTTTCTTGCGAGATGATAGGGCTCATTGTAGGTTGTCGTGGCTGTTCCAATGAGTCCAATATGATGTGTTTGGGTCGCAATTGCCGAAAGTAATGTGAGAGGTTCAATCTCGTTACCGCGAATTTTGCCTGAGGTCGCAGTTGCTGGATCAACAGCCAAACTATCGGCAAAAAAAATAGCATCAAATTTCCCTTCTTCAGCTATTTTTGCTGCACTTAAGTAGCGTTCATAGGGACTTAGGTTTAATTCACTCGCTGGATGTCTCCAACTGGCCAAATGATGGCCATAACCGTCTAAAAATAAATTAAGGTGGAGCTTTCTTGTAGACGAAGGATTACTCATTTTAATCAGTCCAATTGATTGGTGTACACCTCTTAAAAAAAACGAGGCGTACTAGACATACTTTTTAGAAATTTTTACGAAATGAAATACCAAAATAGCGTTCATCATCTCTAGGGACTTGACGATTAATACGGCTACCATTTGTGCTCAGCAGAGTTGCGTATGATTTATCCGTTATATTCCGTACATTCAATGCCAGTCGCCAGTCAGAGGCAGTATCAGCCAAAGCGATGCTCGCGTTCAAAAGTCCATATGCACCCTGAATGGTGTTTTGGTTTTGGTCGAGACTGAACTGTACTTTGCTTTGCCATGCATATTGGGTTGAAAGTTCAATTTGCTTGTTATTTGCCAGAGTAAAATAGCGATCGAGCTGCGTATTAAATTTCCAGTCCGGAGAAAATGGCAGCGGTTTACCATTTACATTTGGGCATGAAGTATCGGCAGCAGGACATTGGAAGTCATCAATTCGTGCATGTGTATAGGCACCTGAAAAGTTTAGTGCCCAATTTGGATTGATCTTATATACCGAATCAATTTCAGCCCCATAGGTAGACACGCTTCCTGCATTAACCAAGCGGGTTATTGGGAAACCATTTGGGTCGAGGGTTCTAAAATTTGCCTGATAGTTATCATAATCCGTGTTAAATAACGCTACATTGACACGCAGACGATTATTCAGCCATTGAGATTTGAGACCAAGTTCGTAAGAGTTAGCCGTTTCAGGATCGATGACAGGCGTATCATTTTGCTGCATATTAAAATAAACGTTATATGCAGGGCCTTTATAACCTCTCGAATAGGTAAAATAGCCCAATATATTCGGTGTAAAGTCATATTGAGGGCCAATGCGGCCTGAAACTCCAGTTTCACTGGTCGATCCATCACTGCTAAATGAAGAGCGAATGGCATTTCGGACACCTACACTGCTTGGAACAGTTGAAACTCGGCTGTGATCATAAGACAACTCATCTCGAGTAACACGTAAACCTGCAATCCATCTCAACCGATTTGTGAAATGAAAGGTACCTTCACCAAATGCAGCATAGTTGGTGCTGTCTGTGTTATAGATTGCCTTACCAAAATCTACGACATAGGCATTAGAGGCGTTGTTGTACCAAGTTGACTCACGTTGATAAGTCTCATCGTTTTTGTTCTTTGAAAAATATAGACCCGCGACATAATCAAAAAAACCATGATCGAGCGGTTTAATTCTAATTTCTTGAGAAAATTGCTTACTGTTAACATGGCCTAAATCGGCAATTCCGGCAAAATTTGGTGTCGGAGCAGCAAGCTGATCACTGTCACCAATCTGTGTGTTTTTCCATTGGCGAAAGGCTGTAATCGATGATAGTTGATGATTGGTTAATGTCCAGTCTGCGGTGAGTGCTACACCCTGATTGGTATCATCAGTCGACGCTTGAGTATTTTCAACTGTACTTCGATTAGTTGGAGATGCCACAACAGGTGATAATGCTGCTGCATAATTGGCATCGGTATTTTTAACCACAATGCCTGTCGGGGCACTCCCTTTTTTATGCAGGTAATCGGCAGTAAAGCCCAACACTAGACTATCCGTAGGCGTATATTCAAATTTGGTTCTAAAACCATAATTTTTATAGCCGTTGACGTCTTCATTTGTTGTGAGATTTTCTACATTGCCATTAAAATTACCTAATAGCGCCGAAACATTGGCAGTTAATTTTTCAGGAATTAATGTACCAGATGCTCCTAGTTTAATTCGTTGTTCACTATCGTTAGTGGCATAGGCATCAATATAACCAGAGGTTTCACTGGTTGGATTTTTGGTCACAATATTGACTACACCTGCCGATGCATTTTTACCAAAAAGTGTTCCTTGCGGACCACGTAGGACTTCAATACGGTCAACATCCAATAAGTCGAGTGTTGCTTGCCCAGGTCGGCTGTAGACAACGCCATCTATCACTGTTGAGACTGAAGGTTCGACACCCGGTGAAGTGGTAACGGTTCCAATGCCGCGAACAAATAATGACGTATCTTTATTTGAGGCTCCAGCCCGAAAGTTAACACTCGGTACTTGTGTTACCAATGTTTCAAGTGAGTTGCGCTGTTGCTTGTCGAGTTCTTTTCCACTAATCACTGAAACAGCAACTGGTACTTTTTGGAGTGATTCTTCACGGCGTGTTGCTGTTACTACAACGGTTTCTAACTGAGCCACATCCTCTGAAGAACGTGCGGTGTTTGAGACTGTTTCTGCATGAGCTGGTCCCCAAACTGACAAGATACTCAGCGAAAGCAGACTTAAATTTAAAATTTTTTGTTTAGTTGCTGACGTGAACGGATCACGCGTTACACTTTTCGAATGTATCGACATTATTTACCCCATAATTAAGTTTTAAAAGACGGTGCTTATTTCACCGATTTCAAATATTCATACTGCTGAGTTGGTTTCCAGTAGGTCTTTAAATTTGATTGTTCAAGTGCTTGATTTACAAATGACGGATTGATCCAGCTTTTGACGTCAATATTTTTTCGTATCAACCCTTGTTGCGTAGCCAAAGTAATTTTTTGCTGCAATTGCTGGGTGTAATAGCCATCAAATAACGGTGAATATAAAAACTTCAGATTTACCCCATTGAGTTCTTGAGCATATATAGATGCTGGATAGCCCGATTGGGTAAAAAATAGTGCGACTTGTGGTACTCGATTTTGCTCATTTGAGAGCCAATTCAGACCTTTTACAACCTGAGTCACAACTTGTTGTGTTTCATTTGGATGTTGTCGAATAAATGATTGACGACCTAAAAACACACCTTGGGTAGATCCTGCACCATTTAACTGACGACTACTTATAGGTAAGTTAACGATGTGTTTGTCACGTAACGCAAAAAATCGAGAAGGTCCCCATGACGCATCAATTTTTTTTGCGGCCAAAGCAGCGTTGACGGCGTTAAAGTCTAAATTGACCACTCGCACATCGCTGAGCTTTAAACCTTAGCTGTTCAATGCACTCACAAATGACAATTCATCTGCTGTGCCACGTAACAAACCAACCCGTTTTCCTTTTAATTCAGCAAAATTTTTGATCGAAAGATCAGATCTTACCGCCAGATAATTGGTAATCCCACGTGCCGTTGGAACAAGTAATTGGGTATCTAATCCATTGGCTTTACCAATGATCGGAGGTAAATCCCCTAAAAAAGCAAAATCCAGTTGATTGTTGGCCAATGCTTCATTAATGGCTGGCCCAGCACCTTTAAAGAAATGCCATTCCACTTTGACATTGTTTTTTGCAAGTTCTTGCTCAAGCAATTTCTTGTTGTAAAGCACATCAACAACTCCACCACCCGCGTGTTTCTGACCAGCAGTCAAATCGGGAGAACCAATTCGGATTGTTTTAAGGCTTTCAGCATAACTGGCATGTCCACAAGCCAATAAGCTCAGCAAGATCAATTTTTTAAAAATTGATAGTTTCATTATATCTTCCACATTTTTATTGATAAATCAGTGTCTTATTTTTTTAGACGCCTATGACGTAGATGGTTTAATTTGCTTACTCGCTTTGCCATCGATATCAACAGGAACATCGCCTGCCAACGTAACGCGTCGCATAATACGCAATGCATTACCATAATCATTGACGGCTAAATGCTGAGTGGCACGGTTGTCCCAAATAGCGACATCTCCGTCCTTCCACGTCCAGCGAATCGTATTTTCGGGTTTGGTAATACGATCTTGAAAAATTTCAAACAGCTTGTTGGACTCTTTAGCAGTTAGACCTACAAAACGTTTAAAAAATTGGCCTAAAATTAAAGTTCGTTTACCTGTTTCAGGATGTACTCTGACCAATGGGTGTTCCGCCTCATAGACAGTTGAAGCAAAGATTTTTTGATGGCGCTTTACGACCTCATCACTTGCGGAAGGCCGAAAACCACCATAATCAAAATCATTGGTGTGAATCGCATGGAGCTGATTGGCAAGGAGCTTTAGTGGCTCAGGCAATTCATCATAGGCTGCTTCTGTATTTGCCCATGTGGTATCGCCCCCTCGACTGGGCGTAGTTACCGCTCTTAAAATGCTGATTTTTGGATAATTTGAAACAAAAGTGACATCGGTATGCCAAACGTCTGCACGACCGTCATGACGCGAATCAAGTTCAAATATATAAGTCGAACCCTCTGCCACTGGAACAGTAGGATGAGAAATAGGTTGCCCAAGCAATTCTGCAAACTTTTCCTGCTCTTGATCGGTTAAATGTTCCTGATTACGGAAAAAAATAACTTTATGTTCAAGCAATGATTGCCTGATTTGATTCAAAACCTCAGCATTAAGTCTTGAAGATAATTCAATACCATTAATTTGTGCACCGATACGACCTGTTAAAGGGATCACATCGATTAACTCATTCACTGGTTTTTTTATTAATAAATCTGCCATATCATCGTTCTCATCATTGATGATATGAGTTTAGAAATTACCCCTTTTAAATTCTGCAACAAAAATTACATAGCATTTCTTCATTTATGAAAAATTATTCATAATTCGTCATAATCTATTTACCGCAGTAAGGCTTTTAATTTGTCGATGTCTTTGACAGAGATATGATTGTATTTTGTTTCTATAATGCCTTCTTCAACAAACCACTGAATTTCCTTTCTTATACTTTGTCTCGATATTTTTAAAAGTTCAGCCAAATTTTCTTGCGAGAGCTTTAATAAAACTTCGATGCCTTTTTGAGTTTGAGTAGAAAAAAATTCGATTAAATAAATGAGCTGTCGAGCAATTTGTACTTTTAGAGGTTGCGTAGAAGTGTGATAGATATCATTGTCTAAAAGACGTGTTCTCTGGCATACCAGTTTTAAAACCTGATATAGCATGCGCGAATTGTGCTGTATGGTGTGCTTAAAGATATGTTCAGGAATGGTTGCTATCACAGTTGCTTCATGTGCAATATATTCATGCTCTAGCGCAGATTCAGAAATAAGATAGACAATATTTAATAGTGCGCCTGTGGGAATAAAACGATGAATAAGATATTTTCCATCGTACGAATTCCAACCTAACTTGAGCACACCACTTAAAACAATAATGAGTTCACGACAGTTTTGATTTCTCGAATATAGCACTTGTCCTTGATAAAGATGCTTTATCTTAATTTCATTAAATAAGTTCTGCTTTTCTTCAAGCGTACATGCATCCATAAACTCACATTCTGACAGCATTTGTTCTGCCAGTTTTTTATATTCAAAAGTAATGTTGAAATCTTGATAACGATTAACATGAGTTTGATCTAATAAATCTAAAAAATGCTCATAGTTATTTCTTTTTGTCTCGTTATAAACAAGTGTTGTCATTCGCTATCTCACCATCAAATTGAAGCTCTAAAATAGACCATACAACCTCATCGTGAAATTCAAGTTTAATATAAATTTAGATTAAACAATTATATGAAAATCAAGATCTCAAATTTGGATCTTGATTTTCTTTCTTCCTATTTCTTTTAATAGAACTTAAGACTTAGGCGATGTAATGACTGATAGTTTATCAACGCCTACTCGTTCTATGCTAGCCAGTAACTTGGCAACCGTACCATAAGGAACCGTCTCATCTGCATTCAGGTTCAGAGCCAGTTTAGGATTGGCCGCCTTACGCGTTTGAATGGCTTGTTCAAAGTGTTCAAGAGTGACTTTATCTTTGTCCAGATAAATTTCCCCTTTGGAGTTAACGCTGATGACCACCGCCTTAGTTTGATCTGTCACCTGCGTCGGTGCAGCTTTTGGTAAGTTTACCTTGACAGTGTTTGTCAGTAAGGGCGCCGTAACGATAAACACAATCAACAGAACCAACATCACATCCACTAAAGGGGTAATGTTGATATCGCTAACCACATCATCTTGTTCCGATGTTGAAATTGCCATTATGCATATACCTTTTCTTTATTGTGGGTATGGCTTAACTCGCTGGCTGGAGTGCTCGTATTTGTTGTTTTTGCTTTGACAGTCTTAAGCTGGAAACCTGATTTCTGGTTTAGGCTGACAAAATCGGTCGCAAAGTCATCTAGTTCTGCGCCAATAGTTTTTACTTTACGCACAAAATAGTTGTATGCCAGTACCGCTGGAACAGCCACTGCAATCCCGATGCCTGTTGCAACTAGCGCTTCACCAATCGGCCCTGCAACGACATCCATACTGGCATTACCCGAATGTGCAATCGCCTGTAAAGCATGGATAATTCCAAAGACTGTACCAAATAGCCCAATGAAAGGTGCATTATTACCAATCGATGCGAGTAAGGCCGAGCCTTTTTCTAGCTGGCGACGTTCTGACAAAATTTGTTTACGTAAATGGCGTTCGAGTAAATCTTGACGGCTCCAACTATGTTGCAAATCTTGATGAGTATCGTCATCTGCATCGGCAAGTATTTTAAAACCAGTATTTGCAATGCGTGCCACAGGTCCTTGTCCTGCTTCCGATTTTTGAATGGCATCTTGAAGATTTTTGGCACTCCAGAATTCTTCTGCAAAGGCTTTACTCTGGCGGTCGGCTTTTTGGGTTTGAACCAGTTTAATTACAATCAAACCCCACGTCACAATTGAAAAAGCAACCAATAACCAGATAGTCCCATCGTGGATCAGGGAGTTGATATCACTCATGTTAAAATTCCTTATAGATCAATATTAAATTAAAAAATTATTTCGGGAGTTGATAGTGAATAGGAACATCGACCCAACCTTCGACTGGTGTTTTTCCTTTTAAGGCGGGTGAGAATTTCCATTGTTTTACGGTTCTAATCGCCGCACTATCGAGTATTTTTTTGCCGCTACTCTGTTTGACTGTCACGCTATCAGGACTGCCATTTGGCAAGACTTTCACCCTCAAGATAACTGAGCCTTCCCAACCTCGATCGAGAGCCTGTTCAGGATATTCAGGTGCTGGGTTACTCAAATAACCCGCATAGCCTTTTGCTTCTGTAACAGGTAAGTTGTCATCAGCAGCTTTCGCAGGTACATCAGCGGGTTTTGAAACGGGTTGCTGAACAGGAGCCGCCACCACATTTTTACTTAAGGGTTCTGCTACAGGTCGCGGTTGCTCTACTGACTTATGCGGTTCAACGTGTTTCTGTACTGGTTTTGGTGTTTCTATTTGCTTTTGTACAGGCTGAGGTGTCTGGCTAACAGGCGGAATCTTTGGCTTTTGCACCACTGGAGGGATTTTAGGCTCAATCACCTTGGGTGGTTCAGGTGGTTTGACAATCTCTATCACCACAGGGTCAGGTGTTTTGACATCAAGCTGAGGCGTAGGAAGTTGTTTGGCGATATACCAGATTCCCAAATGTGCCGCAGTAACGGCGACAATCGCGATTGCCAAAGCATTCTTTTTTGGCTCAGCAGGATCATTTCCAACATCTACGTTATGTCTAAAAGGATCATTAACCGTGGTTGTATGGGTGACCTGATTGGATAATTGCTCAAATAAAAATGCTTTTTTGATCGAGCCTTGACTAAATTCACTCATCAATAACTCCTATTAACCAATTTTGTCTTCGGTCAAAATCCGAAAAATCTGTTCTTTTAATTGATGTAATTCAAAACTTGAACGATTTCGGGGACGAGGCAAGTTAACGGGAATAATCTGTTCAACACGACCAAGTTTGGGTTTTAAAATCACCACACGATCTGCCAAAGTGACAGCCTCTTCCACATCATGCGTAATAAAAACAGTGGTCATTTTTTGTTGGGATTGAATGCGTAGCAATTCATTTTGCATTTGATGCCGTGTTAACGCGTCCAGTGCACCAAACGGTTCATCCAACAGAAAAATACGAGGCTGCACAACAAGACTACGTGCAATGGCTACACGTTGAGACATGCCCCCAGATAGTTGATGTGGATATGCCTTTTCAAAGCCATTTAAACCAATTAACTCAATTGCTTTCTGTACCAGAATATCTTTATCACGCGCAGTTAACGCTTCATTTAATAAACCCAGTTCAATGTTTTGCTCAACGGTAAGCCAAGGAAATAAGCGATGTTCTTGAAAAACTACTGCCCGATCGCCGCCAATCCCGCTTACATCGGCACCATCAATTAAAATCCGACCATCAAAATCTTGGTCTAGTCCAGCCAAAAGACGTAAGAGCGTAGATTTACCGCAACCACTGCTGCCTACAATCGCAATAAACTCTCCCTCTTTAATTTCTAGATTAAAGTCATGAATGACTTTGACAGGTTGTTGATTAACAACAAAAGACTTATGAACATGGTGAAATGCCACACGTGTTTGAGAGTTAGATTGAAATGAATGGTGATGTTTTTCAGTATTTGTATTAAGCGTAATCGTCATGGTCTGACCTCAATTTTTTCGCCAAGATGTTGCGTAGTTTTCAGTTATTTTGCCCAGCCATGCCAGAATCGCGCCCAAACCAGCGACCAAAACGGTTGCTGCTATCACACGATCCATTTCAAAGTTTTGCTGTGCTGCCATCATGTAGCTACCTATGCCAATTCCAGAGCCCATCAAGTATTCAGCTCCAAAAGACGCCATCCACGAATAAAGTAATGCCAGTCGAAACCCAGCGAACATTGATGGTGCAATACTTGGTAAAATCAAAAGCGTTAAGCGTTGAAGCAATGTCATTCTTAAGGTGCTTGAGACTTCAACGAGCTGCATTGGAATGCTGGACATGCCTTTCCAAGTCGCAATAAACATCGGAAAAAATGTCGCTATTGAAATGAAAACAATTTTTGATAAATCTTCGAGTCCAAACCAAGCTGTCAGTAGTGGAATCCAAGCAAAAATGGCGATTAAACGTAATGTGTTTAGTGTGGGTGCCAACAGATTTTCAATCGGCTTAAATAGACCCACCACAATTCCGACTGAAGCACCAATTAACCCACCAATAAACAAACCCAAAATTGCGCGATAAAGACTGTAATACATGGCAGTGGTGAGTGAAAAATCTTGAATGCCTAACCACAGCGCCTTTAATACTGCCCATGGCGCAGGTAAAATTTGACTCGAAATTAAGTCAAACCAACTGCTAGTTGCCCAAAGCGCTATTAAACTCAAAGGCAAAACCCATGACTTGAAAACATCGGTTCGGCTTTTTTTGTGAAAAGCATGAGCACTTAAAGCAGCATGTGGCCAGAACACAAACTTACGTTCAATTCGATGTAGGATGAAATCGAAAATAATTCCCACAGACGCGATCACAAAAATCGTGACAAAGACGATATCGAGCTGAAATAGCTGACGGCCTGTCACCATCAAATATCCAATACCTTCCGATGATGCCAACAACTCAACAGCAATCAGGCTTGTCCAACCTGCTGCAACAGCCAGTCTTAAACCCGTAAAGAAATATGGCAGTGTTGCTGGCAGTACAAGTTTTGTGAGTAGCGTTAGACGATTAAACTGTAAAATTGCTGCCATTTCTTTGAGCTTGGGTTGAATATCACGTACCCCTGCTTGAGTATGTAAGGCAATCGGCACCATCGTAGCTTTGAAGATTATGAAAATTTTTAAACTATTTTCGATGCCGAGCCAGATCATTAGCAGTGGTAACCAAGCCAAAGTTGGAATAATCACCAACGCATAAAACGTTGCCGATAGGTATTGTTCTGCAATACGACTGTAGCCGAGTAAAACACCCAGAAATACGCCGCCTAACACGCCTGACAATAAACCAAGACCAAAGCGCTCAAGACTGATTGCAAGCTGCGACCATAGATCTTGAGATGAGATTTCAACAAAAGAATTCCACGTGTCTTTTGGGGTAGGTAAAATTTGAGCAGGCATCCATTGCTCATTTGACGCGATCCACCAAAGTAAGAATAAACAAAGAGGTACAATCCAATAGATCGCAAGCGAGTTAAAATACCCAACAGAAATGAACCATTGTTTCTTGGTATTCTTCCAGACAATGCCGGATGAGTTTTTTTGCGAAATTATTTCTTTCATATCTCGATACATATCCATACATTCTGCTTTTATTGAACTCTCAGAATGTTTAACTAAACGTATACCTGATGATCATCTGTTCACGGCATTCAGTTCTGATGTGAGACGTGTTGTGATCACCTGTGGTGTTATGCTCTGGATGAGTGTAAAGAGAGATGTTTTGTTTAACTGTCTACACAGGTACAAAGATCAGAAAATATTTTTATTTATAAATATGAGATAAAGATAAGGTATTTAGAAAACCACCTAGATAAAGCTGTCTTTTGACTTTTTCCCTTAAAATTTTTGTTTAAATGTCATATCTAATCTAACCAAGATTTATAAAATAAATTTTATAATTTAAATAATGGATAACTAAATATGGATCGTTTTAAAATTATTTTATTTATTACAAGTACATGTTTAACAACAACTCTTTATGCAAAACAACAAGCCGTCTGTGTTTTTGACCCAATTGGTAAATCGGGAGATGCTTTCGCTTTAGCCAAAGATTATGCACTTGAGGCCAAAAATTGGGGAGCGGATATATCTTTAAAAGCATATGTTGATGAACGAGTTGCGGCTGAAGATTTAAAAGTTGGAAAATGTGATGGCGCTATTATTAGTGGCTTACGTGGCCGCCAGTTTAATAAATATACCGGATCTTTAGATGCAGTTGGCGCATTAACAAATATGAAAACGGCAATTAATGCCTATAAGCTTTTGTCCTCACCCATGGCCGCAAAAAACATGGTGGTAGGTCCTTACGAAATTGCAGGTTTAGGCACAATTGGACCTGCATATTTATTTGTAAATGATAGAAGTATCAATACACTCGCTAAAGCTGCCGGTAAAAAAATTGGGGTATTTAAATACGATGAAGCCCAACCTAAGCTTGTTCAACATGTTGGAGGTCAGGCTGTATCGGTAGATGTCACAAATGCCGGTGCAAAGTTTAATAACCATGAAATTGATATTGTGCCCGCTCCTATTGTGGCATTTAAACCTTTTGAGCTACACAAAGGTCTAGGTGAGAAAGGAGCAATCATTCGTTTTCCTTTAACTCAAATTTCGGCAAACTTCATTATTCGTAAAGATCAGTTTCCAGCAGGTTTTGGGCAAAAGTCGCGAACTTGGGTAGCCAGCCAATTAAATAGAACGTTTGGCATTATTGCCAAATATGAAAGTGATATTCCTTCAAGATATTGGATGGATATTCCTAAAAATGAACAATTAAATTATATAAAAATGATGCGTGAAGCACGAATACAGCTAACCAAGGCAGATATCTACGACCCTAAAATGATGAACTTTTTGAAAAAAGTGAGATGTAAAGAAAATCCAAGTAATTTTGAATGCGCGTTAAATGATGAATGAACACTCAAAATATATGCACATCTTATTTTAAGAGGTTCTAACCTCAGTTATTCATTTCTTCTCTAGCTTGTTGCGGTGTTTTACCCGACCACTCTTTATAAGCCCGTGTAAATGGGCTGTGCTCTGCATATCCCAATAACAATGCTATTTCTACAATTTGTAGCCTTGGATCTTTTAAATACGATTTTGCTAATTCGTAACGGACAATATTTAATTCTTTTCGAAAGTTCGTACCTGCCTCGGTTAAACGGCGTTGTAAGGTTCTACGCGAATAGTTTAATCGTTCTGTAAGCTGTTCAATATTTGGTTCGCCTTGATGAAGTAAGTAAGCAATCTGTTTTCGGACTTGATCTATAATTTCATCAATATGCGGAAGGCTTGCCAGTAACTTGTCGGCATGGTTTTCAAGTATGGCAACTAAGGTGGCATCGGAGTTTTTAAGCGGTAGACTTAAGACTTCCTTATCGAAACGCATAAGTGCCACGGGCTGTTCAAAAAGCACAGGACAACCAAAATAATCTTCATAAGGCTTAATATTTTCAGGCTGTTCATGAATAAAATGTATTTCTTTTAGTTTTTCTTTTCCCCTAATGAGACTACGGCAAAATTGAACTATAACGGTACGACCAGTTTCATCCGCTAAGCTACCGACTTGATCACCTTGTGTATCCCATGAAAGCTCTACATATTCAGTATGAATGTGAACAGTGGCAGGATAAACATCATAAACAAGCCGCTGATATCGCTCAAACCTTTCTAAAACTGCCCCCAGATTTTCACAGGCAAGAAATACTGACCCTAAAACACCTAAATGCTGAGCTGTAATGGTTTGCCCCACATGTAAACCAATGAAAGGGTCATTTAAATAATCTTTAGCAATAATGAGAAGATTTTCCCAATGGTCGATATCTACGCCTTCTAAATGATTTGAATCTGCTTTAGGCCACGGTTCACCCAGCACCTTTTCTGGGTCATGTCCTAGTTTTTCGAGATATTCAAATAATAACTGAACATAGATTTCAGAAATTCTTCTTCTATATAACGGCTTATTCAATCCATTCATTCCGTATAGTTCTAATTTGGCGCCAATTATCAATTAGTGTACTTAAAGCTTTTAAACAAAAGCAAATGACGAAAAATACCTGCTCAATCCATATTTTGGCGCAAAGTGTCAAGCAATATGGCAGCTTTCATCAAGCCCAATCTCATTATTTTTCAGAAGATAGCGTTATAGCCAATATTGAGAAAAATACGATGGGTAAAAGTCTAAATAATGTGCCCCAAGCGACACTTGATGTTCAGTTTAATTCAAATGGCATGAAATGCAGTGCCTATTTATATCGTCCAGCGACCGAGGTCACCACACCAATTATTGTGATGGCGCATGGTCTGGGTGGTACTCGTAGAATGCGCTTAACAGCTTTTGCAGAGCGCTTTGTGGCAGAGGGTTATGCTTGTTTAGTGTTTGATTATCGCTATTTTGGTGATAGCGAAGGACAACCTCGACAATTACTAGACATAAAAAGTCAGCTTGAAGACTGGAAAGCAGCTATTGCCTATGCACGTAGCCTAGACAAAATTGATCCAAACCGCGTAGTTATATGGGGGACTTCTTTCGGTGGAGGCCATGTGCTGGCAACAGCTGCTGATGATAACCGGCTTGCTGCTGTTATATCACAATGCCCTTTCACTGATGGTTTTTCATCCAGCCTGGCAATGAACCCAATAACTACCCTTAAGCTCACGGGACTCGCTTTAAAAGACAAGATTGGATCAATGCTCGGCGCCAAGCCAGTCATGGTGCCTCTTGCAGGTCCATCAGGACACACAGCATTAATGAATGCACCTGACGCTTATTCAGGCTATCTCGCACTCATGCCTTCAGGTTCAAATATTCCAAACTATGTCGCTGCACGTTTTGTACTCGACATCATACGCTATTACCCAGGCCGTAAGACATCACGTGTTCAAGCGCCAGTCTTGTTTTGCATCTGCGATACCGACTCTGTGGCCCCCTCCAAAACAACATTGCGTCATGCGAGTCATACACCCAATCATGAAATTAAACACTACGCCTATGGTCATTTTGAAATTTACATTGGAGAGGCTTTTGAGCGTGTCGTTAGTGACCAGATCGACTTTCTTAAACGTACTGTTCCAGTAGCTCAAGCTTAAGTTCAAGGAGTTTAAAAGTGGCTAAATACGAATTAAAAGATAAAGTTGTGGTGATTACAGGCTCAACAGGTGGTCTTGGCATTGCGATTGCTCAAGCATTACAGGTCAAAGGTGCAAAATTAGCACTACTAGATTTAGACCTTAACAAAGTTGAAAGTCAGGCAAAACAGCTAGGTGGAGAAAGCATTGCCGCAGGTTGGGTAGCGGATGTATGTTCCTTGGAAAGTCTAGAAAGTGCTATGGCAAATGCTGCTAAACACTTCGGTAAGATTGATGTAGTGATTGCAAATGCAGGCATAGCTTCAACCGAAGCACTAGAACATATGGCTCCTGAAACCTTTGAAAGAACGATTAATATTAATCTTACAGGAGTATTTCGTACTTTCCGTGCAGCTATACCGTATGTAAAACAAACTCAGGGGTATTTACTGGCTGTGTCTTCAATGGCAGCTTTCGTCCACTCCCCGTTAAACACTCACTATACTTCTAGTAAAGCTGGTGTTTGGGCTTTATGCGATAGCCTTCGTCTGGAATTAAAATATTCAAATATTGGCGTTGGTAGCCTTCATCCAACTTTTTTTAAAACCCCATTAATGGACACTATTCAAAATGACCCAGCGGGTAAAGCTGTGTGGAAAGGTAACTCGGGTATTTGGAAATTTATATCTATAGAAGAAGTTATCTCGGGTGTAGTTGAAAGCATAGAACGGCGTAAAGATATGACTGTTGTACCTAAAATAAATACACCAATTGCCAAAGCACCCGCATTGTTTAGAAATGTGATTGAATTTTTAGGTTTCAACCGTAAACAGCTTAAACAGACCATGCTCTTGGCAGAGAAAAACCATAATTCATTTTAGGTCTTTTAAGACACGGATGTTGTCGAGATATCCGTGTTTATTTAATTAGTAATAAAGATCCAATCATTGACTCAAACTATAAGTCTTATGCGCAGCTATTTTTTATTAAAATTTTCTTTTAACGCATCAATTAAGATATTTAATAAAGGTGCTTGCTCACGTCTGTGGGGATAATATAAGTGATATGGTTCATAGCTATGTCGCCAGTCCTTTAGCGTTTCTTCTAACTCACCACTTTCAATATAAGGCTGAACCATATCAATAGGTAAATAAGCGATTCCTACACCGCTTCTTACTGCTTGAAGCACTGGAGATAAGGTTGTAAAAATAACTTTAGCATTAACAGTAATTGTTTGTGTTTTACCTTGTTTGGTAAATTGCCAACGGTAGAGTTCACCATGTGTGGGTAATCTTAAATTAATACACTGGTATTCCACTAAATCTTTTGGATGCTTTGGGTGACCATAACGAGCTAAAAACTCTTTGGTTGCAACAGTGAGCATTTGTATTGGCTCACTCACCTGTAAAGCGATCATGTCTTTAGAAACCAAACCACCTCTTCTAAGTCCTGCATCAAAACGCCCTTCTACAATATCGATAAGACCATAATCAGATATGATCTCTACTGAAATTTTTGGGAATTGTTGTATGACTTTTTCAACTGCTGGCCATAAAACACTTTGTATTCCATATTCATCTGCACTAATACGTAATGTTCCTGCTGGATCACTTTTTAAAGCACTAATTTGATTTATGCCATTTTCTATTTCTTCTATTGCAGGTTGAAGCAAATTTAATAGATATTCACCCGCTTCTGTGGGCGCGACACTTCTGGTAGTTCTTGATAATAGTTTTATGCCAATTCTGTCTTCTAAATTACGGAGTGTTTGGCTAATGGCTGACTGTGACGTCCTGAGTTTTGCTGCTGCACGTGTAAAGCTCCGTTCTTGAGCAACGACCATAAAAGTGTGTAAATCATTTAAATTTTCTTTCATTATTTATAAGTATTCAATATAAGTGCTATCTGATTATAGTGGATTATCATAATAAATCACCACGGTTATATTTATTTCATCGACCTAGTTCCTCTTTCGGAGAGAAGATGATGAAAACTGTAACTTTCAAAAATAAAAACATCGATGTTTCTGCAACTATTCGTTTTCCAAAAGATTTCGATGAAAACAAAACATATGCAGCGATTGTATGTGCGCATCCAATTAGTAGTTGTAAAGAGCAAACTGCTGGTGCAATCTATGGTGAAAAACTCACTGAAGCTGGTTTTATTACTTTAGCGTTTGATGCATCGTATCAAGGTGCTAGCGGTGGAGAACCTCGCTTTCTTGAAGACCCTGCAACACGTGTAGAAGATTTCCGCTGTGCAGCCGACTATTTAACAACGCTTACTTATGTTGATGAAAACCGTATTGGTGTATTAGGTGTATGTGGTGGCGGTGGTTATGCTGTCAATGCCGCTATGACCGAACGCCGTTTTAAAGCGGTCGCAACTGTTGTGGCAGCAAACTATGGCCGTCTAATGCGTGAAGGTGACCAAACACCGGAAGCTGCTATTAAAACTTTAGAAGCAATTGCTGCGCAGCGAACTGCCGAAGCGCGTGGTGCTGAACCATTTATTACCCAGTACATTCCAAACTCACAGCAAGAGCGTGAACAAGCTGGAATCAACGATATTGATATCAAAGAAGCGATTGATTACTACAAAACCCCGCGCGGTCAGGCAGAAGGTTCACCAAATAAACTTCGCTTTTCAGGTTTAGCCGCTGCTGTTGGGTTTGATGCATTTCATTTGGCAGAACACTTGCTCACTCAACCCTTACAAATTGTGATTGGTGATATAGCGGGTGGATTTGGTTCTTATCGCGATGGTTATGAGTTATATAGCAAAGCTGCTTCTAAAGATAAGAACCTTTTTGTGGTTAAAGGTGCAAGCCATTATGACTTATATGACCAACCTGAACCTGTTGCTCAAGCTTTAGAAAAAATTATTCCGTTCTTTCAAAAGCATCTTTAAACAAAATATTGGAAAGTTTCTCAATCGGGGAACTTTCCAAATAGATAGGCTTTAGCGATGGCTAAACAAGCTTTTTATAATAAATAGCTGTGCCGTCATAGTTCCCATTTGAGCTTAATGCGAAACTTGGAATGACACCCACACGAACAAATCCAATTTTGCAATATAAAAGTTCGGACACATCGCCTTCACGCGTATCTAAGACAAGTAAACGTAGACCTTTTTCTTTTGAAAAATTTTCTAGTTCATTGAGTAGTAACGTTGCTATTCCTTGTTTTCTTGCCGTTGTCAGAACCATGAGTTTTTCAACTTCCGCTCTATGAACTCCGTTCTTTTTACTCACCAAAGACAATTGAACACTACCTACAATTTTTCCTTCTTGAATGGCAATCCATAGACAGCTATTTCCTTGTGCTAATTTATTGTTAACCTCACGCCAATAATTTAAGACTTCGTTCTTTTCTACGAGCGCCAAAAAACCTATTGAAGCTCCGCCATTGATAGAATCTTCTAACAATAACGATAAGTCTTCTTCATAATCGCCAATTTCATTTATCTCTAAAATTTCAATATTTTTCATATTTCTTCTCAAATAGGCTAATTCAGCTTTTAGTCAAATGCATATGTGGCGCAAAAATAAAGTGTCGAGGTTCTTGTTGTTGCATAATTAATGATCGCAGTTCGGTAATAAATTTCTCTGCTTCTTCTTTGTTAAGATTAATACCAAATGAACAACCATCATCATAACCAATTACATGAATAGTACCTTGGCTACAATCTGGTAAAAAAGGCGGATTTGAGATACCACCCCAAGGTCTGTAGACAATTTCAATAATCTTCTGAGTATTAATATCCTTTGTTAACAATTTTTCCCCAAGGCATTCTTTGGAAATGCGAAGATTGTTTTTAGAAATAAAAAATATTTCCTCCGCATTCTTAGCCCATCGTTTATTTTTTCTATATTCATAATGTAAGTAGAAAATAAATGGTAATACTAGGAATATTAAAATAAATGTTAGAACACCATCATTTTCTGCATACACTTCATAAACACCATATACAAATACAATGTCAAACAAAGTTATCGCTATACAGTCCAAAGCTATTAGATTTTCTAAAGACTCACCATTCATCTTTAAATGAATCGTAGTTCCCGCATCTGAAGTATGTGTTTCAAATTGATTTGGCATCCAGTACTCAACTTTCTATGCTTATTTTCTAATAAAAACCGCTGTACCTATTGAATCTTACTTATTAGCACGGCGCTTAAAATTTCTTTATTGCTGTGTATTATAAAATCAGGAAATAGAATTTTATAGCTGTTTAAGATGACTTATATGCCTATCAGAGCATTTCTATCTTTTACCCCATCCCCCTCAAAAACACCTCAACCACGCTCTCATCAACTTCACCCAAACTTAAAAGCTGCGTGATCGAGCCTTCAATTAAATATAAAAATAGTTTGGCATCGGTAAAGGAAACATCGGTGTTAAGTGTTCTAAGCAGGCTATATATTTCGTTGGTGAGCCATGTTCTATATCGCACGGCAGTTATGTACGCTTTTGGATGGGTTAGCTTCGTTTCAAAAATGGCTTTAAATAATAAGTAATACAACCCGTCTAGGTTGGTGTGTAAAAGATAGAGCTTTTTGAGTTTATCTATTGCGTTTGTGCTGCGGTTGTATTCAACCACTGAAACCACTTTTTCTTTTAAACGTTCTTTTTGCACAATCAGGCAGATTTCAATCAACCGTTCTTTAGAGTGAAAGTAGTTATAAAAAGTCGCTTTGGTAACTTCACACTCTTTCACAATTCTATCGACGCCGACCAGATGAAATCCGTTGTAGTGAAATAACTCAATTGATTTATTTACGACTTGTAATGCACGTGTTGGGAGAACTATTTTTGGCATATTTTTACCGTTATAAAATTATTGTTGTAAATAAATGAGATGTAAAAACCGCGGCCTTTGGGGAGAAAAAAAGGCATAGCAAAGCCATAAAGACTGTGCACAGCACATCTCAAGTTTTAATTGTTGATCTAAGTTTTAAGTAATAACGAGCTAAAGCCTGAAAAAGCCTTACGGCGATCAAGCTGCGTTAAATGTTTTAAGCTGTGTTGTTATTTTGGCAAAGGCTGCCAAGAAATAATGGATATGCAAAGCCAACTCCTTATATATGGAGTTCTGCCAAGACATTAGGATTATGGTGGCAGAACGAAAGGGGTTCGCAGACTGGCTTCAAGACCCAGCACACCCGAAGGTGTCCCCCTCCGTTCCGCCATAGAGGGGGCACGAGGGTATACACACTAAAAGAATAATCTTTTAAT
>Ga0207655_1000321_pt1 | contig 70873 bp, 81 predicted proteins | sample KBSM44metaG_FD_184398 | JGI IMG/M metagenome (GOLD analysis project Ga0207655, IMG submission 184398) | Miscanthus rhizosphere microbial communities from Kellogg Biological Station, Michigan, USA - KBS M4-4 metaG (SPAdes) (version 2) | ecosystem: Host-associated > Plants > Roots > Rhizosphere >... | reverse complement strand
TTTGCGTCTCTCTTATCGTAAACGTTATTTATTTTTTTCACGGTACTTTTTGACTGCGTATGTTCCGCCATAAGCAATTGTAGCAAGTACAGGATGCCAAAGTGTGAGGGCTACAGCTCCTCCGCGTAAGTACATAGGAGGAATGCCCGCTTTTTTAGAAAGTCCTGACATAAATCCTGCTGCCATTTTCTCTTTGTTTACAAACTTTAAAATTTCTTCTTTCATAATATCCACTCCTCTTCGTTCTATTTGTAGCATATCATCAGCTGTTCCTTTTTCTGAGAGTCGATGTAAAAAAAGAGAGGTAGGCTCTCTTTTTTATCATTTAAGTTATCTTTTCTTCCTAAGAAGGTTAAGACGCATTAGTCTGAACTAACTTTTGGTCTTCTAACTGAAATATGATGTTTGCGGAAGGAACGAATTGTTTGTATCCTTCAATCATATCTTCTTGAATTAGCGTTTTTAAGGAGTCGGAATCAATCTCCTTGCCCGCTAATTCTTCAATAACAAGACGATTGCTGTGGCAACGAATGGCATTTTCAAACCAATTTCGAATCCAGCGTGCATTGCCATCTAAATGGTTTTCTTTTTTCGCATGGTGAATAATTGGATACATCACATCTTGAGCATTAACTAACTCGTATCCTTCTTGTTGAATGCGAAGAAGGGCAATATCCAATAACTCTGATTCAGTATAGTCTTCAAATTCAAAGTGATAAACGATTCGCGAACGAAGTCCTTCATTTACTTTGAATAAGCGTTCCATCTCTGTGTGGTAACCCGCTAAAATGCAAATAAATTCGCCTTTGTGATTTTCTAAAAGAGGAATTAATGCATCTAAAGCCTCGCGACCTTTCATATCGTTAGCTAATGTATAAGCTTCATCAATAAATAAAATACCACCCAGTGCTTTATTAACAAGTCGTTTCACCGTTTGAGGAATTGATTCACCTGAAGTTAGCGTATCTTTTGATGCTTCAACAAAGTGACCGTTTGCTAACACACCTGTACCTCGGAACAATTTCCCCACTAAACGAGCAGCTGTGGTTTTTCCCGTACCAGGGTTACCTGTTAAACTCATATGATAACTTTGTTCTTGAGCAGGAAAACCTGCTTTCTTTCGTTTTCGTTGGATGTACTGGAAGTTTGCTATTTTTTCAACTTCTTGTTTTAACTTTTTCATCCCAATTAATTCGTGTAATTGCTCTTTTGCTTCCTTAAATAGACTTGTTAGACCTTCTTGGCTACCACTAGAACGCTCAAACGCTTTTTCTACATCTTCTACAAGAAGTTGAGTAGGGTTCTCAATGGTTTCATCGTTTGCTACGCGAACCATATGCTTTTCAGCAATTCGTGTAATAAATTGATGAACGGTTCGACCATTTCCTTTTAATATTCCTTGTGACATTTCTGCATGAATATGACGAGTAAGACTTTCATTGATTAAAGACGCATCATATCCATTTTTCGTAAACATTGTTATGCCGATTTGTGTTAATTCTTCCTGTGTATAGTCAGGAATGCGGAAGAAAGAATGAATACGTGAACGCAGTCCATCATTTGCATCCACAAATTCTTGCATAAGGTCTTCATATCCAGCAAAGATAAACAAAATGTCGGGAGATTCCATGTACCCCATAATGGTTTCTAGTGCTTCCATTCCAAAGTTTGCTTTTTCACTTTTATAGGAATGACCAATCAAGCGGTAAGCCTCATCAAGGAACAAAACACCACCCTTAGCTTCCTCAATTTTTTCTTTCGTTTGCTGAGCGGTGTGTCCCATGTATTTGCCTACTAAGTCTTCAGCCTTCACTTCAATAAGTTTATCTTCCTCAATAAGGTTGGCAAAAGCCATTGCTTTAACTAGTTTACGAGCAAGCTCTGTCTTGCCTACCCCTGGGTTACCAGTTAACACAAGGTGCTTAGACGTAGAAGGAAACGTTAAATTTGTTCGTTTCTTTAACGCTTCGCGAGCTTCTGCCTGTTCCATCCATGATTGAATCTCTTTTTTTACATGAGTCATGCCAATCATATTTAGTATAGGTTGAAGAACTTCTTTTCTTTTTTGTTCTAGACTCTTTTCTTCAATCTTTTCGTCTTCAGCTTCCTTAACTTCCTTATGTGCACGTCTAGTTACTCTTCTAACCTCATCACGGATGCGATGTTCTTTTTCTAATGTTTGTTTAATAATATTCTTCTGTAATTGCTCCAAATCTTCTTGTCTAATAGAAGATGAAGGGGAGTCATAAAATTCCTTTTGTAGTTTTGTTAAGGATTCATTTAAATGCGAAATTCTTTTCTCAGATAATTGCATTCTATCTTTTTCATCATCTGTGTTTTTATTATTTTCTTTTGTCTTAAATGTTGTACTATTAAAATCTAACCCAACTGGAAAAGCGGTGCCTTCTACTCCTTCGTGTTCACTAGAACAATCGTTTAAGTATTCTCCAAAGGGATATCTGTCACCAAGCCTATCCATAGTAGCAGGGTCATTAATGATTTGAATAACTTGTTCATATCCCAATGCTTCAATACATGCCAAACAAATAGCTAAGTCATCATGGTATTTGTTCATGACATAATCAAAATGATAAGTAGGATTATGACAACATGCGCATCGTTTTCGTGCTTTCTTTTTGGTTAACATGGTCGGTCAGTCTCCGTTTCCTGTAATGTAGTAGTTTATGTATTAAAATATATCATAATTCTGACGTGAGGAAATGAAAAAACATTCAAAATAAGAAAATAACATATTTTTTTATAAAAAAATAAAAATAAGTGATGAGTAGAAAAAGAGTTTTTTTTACACTTTTATTAAAAAATCTGATAACCTATTAAAAAATGAAGGCGAACGATGAACTGTAAAAAATAAAATTTATTTATAGTTTTAATAACAGAAATAAAACTACTGTAAAAAATAAACTTCTTTTATAGTTAGAATTTTAACTGTTAAAAATAGCGACATTCAAAATACATTTTGTAGAACGTTTGTTTTGAACGTTTAAAACACTTGTTCACCTGAAACGTTAGAAATCAAAATAGGTGTGATTTTGATGATATTTTAAAAATTGAACGATTCCGAAGTAGAAGAGAGAGTGAGAAAAACGCGGTTTTCCAGTGAAAATAAGACGAAAAAAACGTCGAAAAACGCTCATTTTTCGCATTTTCTAAAAAGTGTTCCTAAGCCTTATCCTGTAAGGGATAGAGCTGTTTTTTCGTATGTTCCGAGAATATGTATTCTCGGAACATAAAAATCTCTCTTTTTGAGTCGTTTTCCTCTGGTTTTAGAGAATAAAAAAAGAAGCTGAATTTTAGATGATTTCGCTTCTTTTTTATTATGATTATTTGTTACTGTAAAAAATGATTATTTTTAATAGATGGTGCTTTTACAAAGATTACTCAACCTCTTTAGATGAAGGAGAAAATTTATTCAATAATGAACTGTAAAAAATAAATAATTACTACAGTTCATTTTGGAATAATAAGCAGTGCGAAGAATTAACGATTTAACGTAATAAAGTAAATGATATGAGCAGCAAAGTTCACATACACTTCATCCGCTTTTATTGAAAACACCTTGTTAACTAATTCAAGCGACTGGGTATTCGTCATAATTTCTTCCTCTTGCGTAGAAGTAACTAATTTTAATTGAAAAAGACCCTCTGTTGATTCTTTTCCTTGAAGTAATTCAACTTCAATGTATTTGTTAAGAGTCCGCTCAACATACTCTTCGATTTCAAATTTAAACATAAATTCGTCGATATCAGAAACAACACCAATGTTCGTATTAAGACGAGACTCCATGATTCCGTTCACTCCTTATATGAATTATCTTTATCATACGATGCAAAAAGCGTATAAGACAAGAAAGAACGAAAGAAAAACCCTTCCTACATACGTAAGAGGGGATTAGTATTTATTAAGCGTCCTTACTTTCGCGCGATAGCGTTGTTACTTCGCGTATAAAGGTAAGCATAAGTTCTCGGTGTTCTTTTACCTCATTTATCGTAAAATGATTCATAGCAGGCATTGGAGGTCTTATACTTTCATCAATTTTTTCCCAAAGGTGATAACGAAGAACATCGTCAAAAAAACGCGCTGTTATTTCAATGTCCGTTGTCCAGTAGATATAATGTTTTCCTGCTTTTGTGTTTAATTGAGAAAGCTTTACTACACCATTTTCATCTAATATTCTTCTTCGAAAGTGTCTAAAATGCTTCATTGTAGGTGTTTGTTCTAACACAGTTACTAGTTCATTATATAATCTTCCTGCCTCCGTTAACTCCTTAAAATTATTTTCTTCGTCGGTAATGCGTAAATCTAGTGTACTAAGGTCAATATGATGAAAATATTCATGATACAGTGATTCTTCTCCGTAGATAACAAGATTTATCACTGTGTTCCATTCATCGTATGTTGCTGCCCACTTCGTCATAGTAGAAGTAGCAATATCGACAGGGTTAAATGCATGAAAGTCTATGATATCTGCCATATTTTCAAAGTATTTTCGTACATATTGCAAAAACTGTAGCTTTTTTATTTTATTGATTGATGACCGAAAGATAACTTGATTGACGTTGTAGTGTTTTTGTAAATAAGAGATAAGTTCATCCACTTCTTTTGTTCCTTGGCGCTTGGTTGGCAACCATTCGTTGGGTATAAAAGCTTCGTTTTTCTTTCCTATGCTCATAACAGCATGTGCTTCGTTAGGCCGCTTCCACACATAACAAATACAGCGAGTCGTTTTGTAATTGTCAGGTGTTTTATAATCCATTTGCACCTTGTAAGAAGCATAGTTAGCACGACGTTCTAGTTTCCGAATAGCATCTCGGAAGGCGCCTAGAAAAGTGGAAAATGTTTTAACGGTGCTTCGTCCATAACCTTTGTAATGACTATCTTCATTTTCAACATAAAATTCAATCAGCTCGTATCCTGTAGGGAGAATTATTTTTCCTGTTTGGTCAAGAGTGCATACACTATCTTCTATAGCAAGTTGAAAAGAGCGTGTAGGTGATTGTATTTGTTGATTCATGGGTTCCCTCTCCTTATTGATATGATATTGGCATTATTACTTCTAAAGTATAAAGATGTTTTCAATAAAATGGTAAAAATAACGAACTGTTGGATGATTCGTAGATGTATGAGTAGGGGATAATGAGAAAACTCCCTGTCCTTTTGGTAAAGGAAGGGAGCAAATGTTATTTAGTTGTTCTTAGTTGTTCTTGCCTAGATAGAGTTGCTAGTTCGTCTATTAGACGCATCATTAATTCTTGATGTTCTTCTACTTCATGCTCTTTAAAATTACGTGTCACTTTACTAGTTTGTTCGTTTTCAACTATATCAGGAGAAGCCTGTTTCCACATACGATAATTCATCATATCTTCAAAAAAACGAGCGGTCATTTCGGAATACGATGTCCAATAATCAAAGTGCTTACCTGCTTTCGTATTTTGCTTTCCTTTTTTTACATTCCCTTTCTCATCTAGCAAATAGCTATTAAAATTGATGAACCGCTTCATAGTCTCTGTATCAAGTAATGCTTTGCCTAACTGACGGTATAATTCTCCTGCCTTTGTTAAATCGACAAACGATTTATCTTGAATTTCAAAATGGCGAAGAGGAGCGGTACTTAGGTCAAGGTGATGAAAATATTCGTGATAAAACGATTCCTCTGTCCCTATAATCAAATTAATAACACCATCTGCATTGTAACTACCTCCGAACTTTGTCATTCCAGATGTAGCAAATTCAGAAGGAGGGAAGGCTTTAAAATCTACAAATTCGCTTAGGTGTGAAAAATATCCTTTAATTTGGTCCAAGAAAGTCAGTTTTTTCTTGTGACTGATAGATGTTCGGAACGTAATGCTTTTTATATGGTAGTCTTGGCATAACTCTGCAATCAGTTCATCGACTACTTTTCCTTGTTTTCGCTTTATCGGTATCCAAGCTTTAGGGATAGGGTGGTTATATATACCGTTTAGACTAAGAGAAAACTCGGATTCTCCGTTTCTCTGCGATAACGTGCATATATTTAAAGACCCTCCACCTAATAAACTAGTATCTTCCTCTCTTCGTAAATGAACATTAACGTGATAATTTGCCCAATCCGCACGTTTTTCAATTTTACGCACAGCATCTTTAAATGCACCAATAAACGTAGGGAATTCTTTTTGGTAGAAACGTTGGCTTGCTCCGTAAAAATTACTGTTGTCTAGCTGGAAATAATCAATTTTATATCCTTCAGGAGCAGTAAACGTTCCATCTTCTTCTAGGGTGCATGTAATGTTGTGCTGTGTTATTTTCATAGGGAATTGAGCTACGGTCATTTCTTTGTTCATTATATACCTCTCTCCTTTAATTCTAGTTCAGTTTATTCATCTACTTCTCTCTTTATTATAAAAGGAATCTTTAAAAAAAGAAAAAATACCTGAATCTTCAAAAAAGTTTTGGAGAGTGTATGTTTTCAGAGGATAAATATGCTATTCTTTTGGATATAAACTGATAGGGGGACTGTATTGATGGTTAAAATTTATAACTCGCTCACACGGAAAATGGAACCACTCTTTATCCGCGATAAACTGAGGATGTATACATGCGGTCCTACGGTCTACAACTATATTCATATTGGGAATGCACGAATGGCAGTGTTTTTTGATGTAGTAAGACGATACTTGGGCGGTGAACTTCATCGAATTGAAATTGATTATGTCCAAAATATCACAGACGTTGATGACAAAATTATTCAAGCAGCAAAAGAGTTGAACGTACCTGAAATGGAGATTGCAGATAAATACACAAAAGCTTATAACGAGGATTTAGCTAGTTTATTAGTTCGACCACCGACAAAACAACCCCGTGTATCTGAACATATACCGCAAATTATCTCCTTCATAGAAGGATTGATAGAGAAGGGATATGCCTATGAGGTTAAAGGTGATGTCTATTATCGTGTAAAGAAGTTTACTGAGTACGGGAAACTAAGTAATCAAACTGTCGATAGTCTTCAGCACACAGAACGTGAAGTGGTGCATATGGTTGACTACAAAGAATGCGAACATGATTTTGCTTTATGGAAAGCACAAAAAGCGGATGAAATTGCATGGGAGAGTCCCTGGGGGAAAGGAAGACCTGGGTGGCATATTGAGTGCTCCGCTATGAGTAAAGAATATCTCGGTGAATCTTTTGATATTCACGGCGGAGGAATGGACCTCTGCTTCCCTCATCACGAGAATGAAATTGCTCAAAGTGAAGCGCTGAGCGGAAGACCTCTTGCAAGGTTTTGGATGCATAATAACTATGTGACGGTCGAGGGACAAAAGATGAGTAAATCTCTTGGAAACTTTACAACGGTACGAGACGCTCTGAAGGACTATAAAGGAGAAGAGATTCGCTATTTCTTCTTAACCGTCAATTATCGAAATCCAATTGATTATAGTCAAGACGCGTTAGAACAAGCGAAAAAAGAGTTAGCAAAAATTCAAACGTTAGTATCGAACTTGCAATTTTTAAAATCCAACCTTCCAGTAGACTATACGGTTCAAACAGATTTTGAAGAAATGAACAGTAAAGCGTTATCTCGCATTTTACAACCACTAAGACATGATTTTGACACCTCTAATACACTTAGTGAGCTTTTATCTTATGTAAAGACTATCAATCAGTGGTTAGACAAAGAACCTCTTACCCTTCCATCTATAACAGCTAGTTTAAATGTATTTCAACGAGTAGATAAGGTACTGGGGTTAAATCTAGTCTCAAGTGACGAAGATTTTCAACTAGAGCGGTCTGTTCAAGTATTAATACAACAAAGAGAAGACTTGCGTAAAAGAGCAGGAGAAACAAGCGATTTAGTAGAAAAGCGAATGTTATTTCAACACGCAGACAAATTGCGAGAGGAAGCTATTCAGTTATTTAACGTCCTATTAGAAGATACGCCGAATGGGGTACGTTGGAAAAATATAAAAAACAAATAAAAAACAAAAAAAGAGCTGATATGACTTCAGCTCTTTTTTTAGATATTAAATTTATTTCAAGTTTGTGATAGAATATTCTTTTGAACGCACAAGTTGGAAGCTTTCACCGTTGATTTCTTTGACTTGTTTTGGTGTTGTGATTAAGTCATAAATCAATCCGATACCAAACAGACCACCTGTGAAGAAAAAGAGGATGCCTGTTCCCACTTTACCTAGATAAAAGCGGTTAATGCCGCAAAAACCTAAAAAAGAGAGTGCTAAAAGAAGATAAGCTACACCTACATCTTTGTATTTCACCATGTATTCCACTCCTTTACCTTAAGAAAGAACACGTCGCGTGTTATATACTACTTGTTTCTCTTATAACACGAAAATCCTCGTTTTACAAAAAAATATACGTTTTTAATACAGTAGGAAAAAGTCCAATTATTGTCTTGACTTCTACTAATTTTATCTTTTAATTAGTAGTGAATGAACATATACAAAAAAGCAAAAGGGAGATTGATAACGATGAACAAACAAAATGAAGTAGTAACGGTATATACAGGTATATCTTGCGGTTCGAGTAGAAAAGTAATTTCTTATCTTGAAAGTCTAGGAATTCCATGTAAAAAAGTATGTATCAAAAATGAAGGAATCGACCGTGCTCATTTAATTGAGTTTTTACGCGGAACAGAGAACGGAACAGTAGACATTATTAAAAGTACAGTTTTAAAAGATGTAAAGAAGTTCTTTAAGAAAGAAAAAATTGATTATGATTTAGTGCTGAAACAGTTCTCAGCTACTACAAACGAATCGGATGAGGATATTGAAGAAGATTATCAAGAAACTGTATTTGATTTGTTTACATTAAATGAATTAATTGATTTCTTAGCAGAAACGCCATCTGCGCTTAAAACACCACTACTAATTAGAGGTGATAGAACAATTATTGGATTTAGTGAAGAAAAAGTACGAACGTTTGTCCCTCGTGAGGTACGACAACAATTTAGATTACAAGCTATGTAAATAGTAGAAGAGCTTTAAGTAACATTGAAGCTCTTTTCTTTTTGCAAATAAATAGTTGAGGTGAACGAAGTGAGTAAAGAGAAAAATGAAACATTTGAAGTAGGAGATTTGGTTTTGTATGACGAAGAAGAGGAACTATATATCGCGGAAGTAACTCGAACACATTATTCATTAGTTGAAGAAGATGGGAAACTGTACGATACCTTACACGTAGGCGATGGATGGAAACTAGAAATGGTGCAGAAAGAAGCAAAACCTACGATTCCATGTATAAAGCCACTAAATGAGCGAGCTTACGTACTAGAAGAATCAGAAGATGGGAAGCCCAAAGTTATAGAAATAAACGGTGTTTTTTATCATCGGAAATGAGAAGAAGTGGTACAATAAAGGAAATCTAAAAACAGAGGAGATTGTAACATGTTTAATGAACAAGAAGCAATTAATGAATATGGCTTTTACGCACACTATGTATATGAAACAGAAGGAAACCGTGAATTTAATGGATTAGCGAATCTTCATACCCATGGGCTCAAAGAATCTTTTAATCATATGGATTTGCAACTTGTAATACCTATTAACATGCAAACCGCTAGCGGTCTGTTCCACACTGTTGCGAAAAATATTAAAAAAGGCAAGACCTATCAAGCAGGAAAGTTATATGACGATGTGATTCGAAACTACTTTGTTAAATTTGAAAATTTTACAGACAAAGGCAGACCTGTACTACGTATGATTTTACCCGATGAAAAGGGATTTTTCCCAGGCGATAGAGAATGTTCAGGTATTTATAGACGTCAAACAGAGGTATTGCGTTACGAAGAATAAAAAAGATAATAAAAATGAAAAAAAGCTCTTTAACATGCGTTAGAGAGTTTTTTATATGGGCTTTTATACGTGGTGACTTAAACATTTAATGAAAAAAAGAGACCTAATATACTTATATTAAGTCTTCTTTCATATCATTTACTCTTTCCTTGAATTATCTCATATCTTCACGTTGTTCAATGTGTCCTTTTAAATATTCCAAACTTCTATCAAGTTCCTTAATGTTTCGAGCAATAAAGTTTTCTGCTAGTTGCTCGTCCATATGACCTTGTTTGGATAGTTGGAAAACCATTTCTACTTTGTTAATGGTCTCTAAAACCTCTTGAGCCTGACTTTTTGCGTGATTAATGCGGTACTGGTTTAATCCGTGTTTTGCTGACATAACTATCTCTCCCTTTGGTATATGTGTTTAGTCTGTTACATAATACGTTTGTAGTATAATCCATTATGTTGAATTTGGTTGAAAAACACTATATAAAAACATAATGGAACTTAATACAAGCGGTTTTTTTCAGTAGTAAGCTCGTATTCAAGTTCGTTGAAAAAGGGAAAGAGTAAATTCAATAACCGTTCTTTTTCATTTTGGTCTTGAATGCGTTTTGGTTGGTTAGTTATTTCTTGTTCCAGTTCTTTTTGGTAATAGGTAATGCGTTGTTTGGCTTGTTTTTTCTCTTTTTTAATATTTCGATAGAGAGACTTACGTTTAAAGAAAAGGACAAGGATGTTATTAAGAAAACGAGGAGACTTCACAGCTGTTAAAAGAGGATTCTTATTTATTTTTTCTATTTCAGTTAATTTAGCTTTAAAGTGTTCAATTTCACCTTCCAATTGACTTATTCGTTTTTGAAACGACGCCTCTAACTCCTCATGGGTCAAAGCAGGCATTCTTGCCCCGTAGTAGGATTGAAAAGGATTAAATTGAATGAGTTCTGTCTCTCCATGATACACAGCAAAGATAGAGGGAAACGTATGGGCGTCTCGAACAAGAATAGAGAAGGATTCTTGTATGTCACGGGTAGTTAACCATTCTTGAAAATCACGATTAAGTAAGGAAGCAAGGTAGACTAACAAATGATGAGGAGTGTACAGTCGTCTATCACTTTCCTTCTCGCGGTAATGTTTTTCCATTAGTGAAAAGATTAAAGATGAGGTAGAAGGAATGGAGTAACGTAAACCTTTCCAAAGGATGTTAGGGTTATCCGCTGCTTCTTGTAAAAAAGCTTGTTGTTTAATTTGCGTTTCAAGTGCGCTGGTTATTGTTTCATCAATCTCATCAAACGAAAGAAGAGTACCTTGCCTTTTTCGATGGAAAGTTTTAGAAAGCTCTTTGTTTTGTTTGTGACGGTCTTCTAATGATGTTGTCATTAAGTCACCTCATTGTAGTTTTCTTTATTTTAACATATGGATTAAACAAGCGGTTAAAAACAAAAAAACATATCTTTTAGTATTTAAAAGGACTGTTTAATGAAACTGTAAAAAAAAGGAGGGGTATTGTTGAATAAAGATTTAACAAAGGGTGAAGTTAGTCAGTGGATAGATGAAGAGTGGAACCAATTAAAATCAGCAGGAGCGACATGTAATGAAATGTGTTCGATTATCATAGATGGTTATATAGGTTAGATGCAGGATAAAGAAGAGAACAGAGCATTTGTTTATGAAAAATTGGCAAATAAAAAACGCGTAGACTACTAATAGCCTCGCGTCTTTTATATTATTTTCTTATCCGTGTGTAACTTCCATTTCAATTTTAATGCCTACTTTATCACCTAGAAGCACTTTTCCATTGTCCATTTTTTCATCGAATTTAACATCGAAGTCAAAACGATTAATTTCTGTAGATGCTTCAATTACCATACGGTGTAAACCATAAGGGTCTTTAATAACTTGACTGGTTGTTGTTTCTAACTTTACTTCTTTTGTTTTATTTTTAATCGTTAAATCGCCTACCACTTCGTAATTGCTTCCTCCAAGATGTACAATTTTCTTTGATTTAAATTTCATTTGAGGGTAGCGGTCTAAATGAAAGAAATCTTCTTTAAACAAATGCTCATCTCGTTCTTTGTTTCGTGTTGCTAAACTATTGATGTCGATTTCTGCTGTGACACTAGCAAGAGTGTCATTGTCATCTACCATAACTGTTCCGTGTGTATGTGAAAAACTACCACGGAAATTTAAAATTGCCATGTGTTTAATAGAAAAGAACACATTTGAATGAGCTGTATCAATATCCCATTTCTTCATAATATCATCCCCTTTTGAAATAGTGTTATTTCGTTATATCATTACATGTGAAAGGGGAATGTCCTTTTAAAAAAGGCTATTTATTTGCATTATTTGAAAGGGAGACCACTCGGTTAAACAGCGGATATAAAAGAATACCTATGTACACGCCAAATCCATTTAAAATAAGGTCGTCAATATCCAAACTACCTCTATGAGTAACAAGTTGAGCAATTTCGATTAAACAAATACATAAAAGGGAGAGACAATAGGTGTAAACGGTTTTCATTGATAATGTTCGAATGAAGAATCCATAAGGAACAAATAAACCTATATTGGCTGCTAAATTATAAAAGGCTATTAAAAACGTAATATCCCCAAAAAGATACGTTTTAATTGTCAGAAAGGGAATAAGGTTCCAATTGTGAAAAGAAGCCTCATTAGGGCGAAAAAAGAGCAAAATAAGTAATGTTAAGGTATAAAATACTACTAACGAGCAAAACAATCTGTATGGCATTGAAATTTCCTGTTTTTGAATGAAAAAAATAACGAATGTAACAAAACAGGTTTCGCATAACCATAATACGGCTATAACAATAGGGTGTAGGTATGAAAGTAATTCATAGCCTAGGGGAAGTAAACATATAAAAAGTACCTGAGAAAGAATGATGGACCACCATATAGAACGCTTCATGTTGGTTCCTCCTTTAGTATGTGAATGATGTCTATCTATTTATAGTGTATAGGTGAGAAGCAGAAAAATATAGGTTAAAGATAAAATTAAAGATATAAAGACAATGACCGACGACGAATCGACTTTGAGACCTTATGTAACAAGGCGTTAAACGACTTTTAATAGTGGCACTGTGGCGGACAAACTTTGCCGAATAGTGGCACTCTCGCGGACTACTACTATACAATAGTGGCACTGTGGTGGACAACTTACTGAAACAGTGGCATTCTCACGGACAACTCTAAAGGATATACAAGGAGAGTTCTAAAAAACCGCGACGAGACTTGATTTTTTAGAAATAAACATCGGCACTATGGTGAACAGCAGTTTCGTTCTTCCTCTGCTTACAAAAAATAGGTATAATTGAATAACAAGAATAAAATTAGGGGGGAGAAATTTGTTTGGGGGGTTCAAACTTTATTTATCGAGTCCAATAAACGTAATTGGCAGTATGGTCGGTCCTGGTATCTTAACAGCGCTTTTTCATGACGGGGTTAAAGAGTTTTTGCTAACGTTTATTTTAGTCGCCATTGTCATTTCGTTAAAGGAAGGCTATCAAGCGTCCAAAGAAAAAGCAAACTAAAAGAAAAAGCCCATTTCAATGTCTGAAATAGGCTTTTTTATTCACTGATTCTTTTTCTCTTTATTGTGCTCAAATTGCATAATAACGAACGCTTTATAATAACTGTCATCTTGTTCCATTCGATACATCACATCAGGGTGTATCATATAGGTTGTTTTGTTGCTACCGACTTTTTGTCTCATTAGAATTTCTAAATCAGATAAGATAGCAAAACATTTATTTAACGAGGTGCGACTGCATCCAAGTAGCGTTGCCCACTTTTGTTGATTTAAATGAGAAGCGGTTTTGTACGTTTTCTTTTTTACATTGTCATCCCACGAGAGAGAAGGGTCTTCGCGTAAGTCTTCATTTGGCTTATCACTGAGATAGAAACTTTGGAAGTGAAAGTAGGGAAGCATTTTATACAATATCCCTGCGTCATGAAGAGAAAGGTCTTTTATGACATCTTTTGTTTTATGCTTAAATAGTTTCGTAAAATGCATGCCCTGCTTAATATTCACACCCATCGAATGATACTCGGCATTAATAAAGTAAACGTTGTTTCGTCCTTCTTTATGTACAAGTAATACACCGATATCTTCTAATTTCTTTAATATAGAATAGGTGCGACGTGGCTTTTTGTTAATGGAAAGCGCAATATCGTTTTTAGATAAAGGCTTATTATTATGTTCTAACCGACCATTACTATGTACATTTAAAAACGTTAGCATATGCATGATACATCCTGCTTCTTCGTTATTAATTTGCTCGGATGCAACTTTTACTGCATCATGGTAGGCAGCAGACCAATGCTTTCCTTTATTCCATTCATCTCGCTTCCTTTGCTCACGTTCCATCATTTCTTTGTAACTTTTGTCTGAGTTCTTATTTATCTTCCGCTCAGTTTCAGGATTCAGTACAGAATAATCCTTTCGTTCTCCGTCTTCATACATAATGCTAATATGAGTCATTTGTTCTGTTTCTTTTGTCAAGGTGCACACTTCCTTTGGTGATATATATGTTTTATATATGTTTTATTATAATATAAACAAATAAATTGTTGTACAAATTAAAAAAAATAAAAAAAGCAATGGGTTTTTGCCAATTGCTTTACTCATTTTAGTCCCACAAAAGGAGCTTTGTAGTAAGAAAAACCCCTTTTGTAAAACCCACGATGTCATTGCCCTACCTCTCAATAACGCTTACAGCTCTGAAACTGTGCCAGCAGTAATCGTGGTATATTCGTTTGTTATTTTAATAGTTATAAAAGAGAGCGTTCGTCGGTCTTTTGTAACTATAATTTTTTCAACCTATCTATTTTACCACAAATATAGGGAAAATGTTAGAAAAAGATATATATTTGAGAAAAAATGTTCGTTTTTTACTATTAAGACAAAAAATCTTTTTCTTTTCTGGAATAAATAATATATTTTTCGCCTAAAACAGATAAATCCTCCTTAACATCAGACCATTTTAATTGTCCTGCTCCGCAACCTGGCATAGGAAGGTAAATCCGCTTGTTCAATTTGAATTTGCGTTGAATAATTTGCAGTTGAGCAATGGATTTGCGGATTAAATGGATGTCGCTTTTATCTCGCCAATGATGTTTTGTTGGGAACGTGACTAAATGAACCTTTTTTCCTTCGGACTGTTCAAATCCTTCTACAAGTGGAAACGTGTATTCGCCTAAATAAAAGGCACGATTTTTATGTAGAAGTAAATAACGACCAAGTAACTTATCGATTTCATATTCTTTAAATGTTACCTGAGCAAATTCAGCTGTTCCTTTCCCCATAACAGCGGTTTGTTCTTTCTTTTTGGTTATACCGTTGGTTGTAATACAAATGGTATCTCCGCTTTCAAAAAATGTGTATGGGTCTCCTGCAATGGTTTGAAACATGGTATCTTCCTCCTTGGGTTTATAGAATATCTTCACTGTATTGTATAAGGAAAAATAAAAGAAAGAGAAAATTTCTCTTTCCTTTTTTGTATTTAATTAAAGCTCTTGGATAAACGTTAGCATTTCTGAACGAAAAGCATCGCTTTTAGATAGAACGTCTTTATCAGTTAGCTTGACTTGCAGTTCATAGGACATGTGAATGTCTTCTTCCTCAAGGTGAAAGGTTTTTAAATTCAGGTGATGCAATAGAAAGGTCGAGTCTTCTTTTTGTACATATAAGGTATTTAATGTTGTCGCCTTATTAAGGTACGGTTGAACCCACTCAATAAAAGGTTGTTCTGTCTTTTCGACAAAGCTATGGTGCATATAAAGGGTATGAAGCCAAGAAGAAAACACGTGATTCAGTTCTTTTTCATCCATTGATGTTTCGTTTTCAAGAACAAAATCACTTTTTATTTGCTCATCAGTGGTAAGAGGAAGGGATAAAATACTATTTTCCTTTGTAAGCGGAATAAACTGATGACACGCAGTACACTTTGCATTTTTTTCAGGGAAATGACTGTGACGAAGCCATAGTTTTGAGTGGCTTCCACATATGCATAGTTCTTTTGTGTGGTCGAACTGTAAGGTTTCATTTGCATTTATTTTGACTTCCCCTTTTTCGTAATGAGCAAGAGCTTCATCTACGGTACAATCGGCAAAAAAAGAACATTTCTTGCATGTTTTATGTCCGTTGGAATGGGTGTATGCCCATTCGTGTTCAGGACAGTGGTGCATTTTTTGGATTTTTTCTAAAATACGCTGTGCAATCTCTTCAAAGGTAGTTCCTGTTGCGCGTACGAACCCATACTTCCCACCAAATACTTCAATAAAGAAATAGTTTGGTTGTTGAGCGATAAAATTTTTTCGCAGAACGTTTTGTTGGTTTCGTGGCATATCGTTATACATCGGATGCAGTTCAGTAAAGGCTTGGTATGTTGGTCTGTGATTAAGCGGTTGAGAAGAGCGTGACCATTGAAAATAAGTGGAGCCGTATGCAGCAATTTCATCAAACGTTTCTCGAATAGCTTCAAGTGATTCCTGCGGTGAAATGAGTAACATGTCTTCTAGCGGTCGTTTTAGTTTGTACATTGTCTATCATCCTTTTTATTTATTTGTAGTATAATTATAGCAAGATTTACTTTTTTTATAAAAAATATATAAAAAACAAATAATGGGGGAATTGTTATGTTCGAACTTTCTTCACAAATGGTGATGGTACAAATAAACGGGATAGAACCCGCTAGCTTGGAGAGAAAATGCATGATAGAAAATCGGAATCCTACTGGTGGAACAGATTTATACATGCTTGAATTTTTAGATGAAGAACGCACACGCGGAAAAGCATTATTTTTAAAAAATAGTCACCTTCAAGTACCTGCAACGATGGCAAGATTTGCAGACGCTGTTGATTTTTATGTAATGGACAACATATGGACATTCTTTACAGGTACTATTGCGTACGTCGCACTATGGAAACTTTTCTTTGAGGAAAAGTATATAGAAGGAAACAAGGAGTTTGGTTGGGAAATACTGAAGCATCCGCTTTTACCTAAAAAAACAGAAAGCGATGTACGCTCGTTTATTCGCTCCTATGTGGATGAAGAATGTACAAGTGGCATTGAACTAGACCCCCATTTCGGATTAAAAGGAGTCATCTTAGTTCAAGAAGAAAAAGGTCATATTGCTTATTACACAAACGGATTAATCGTATTCGGGATGAATCATAGCGATAATTTTGTAAAAAGAATTATATCCTTCCTTCAATCGTACCATCGGTATATGTCGGAACAGAAATAAAAAGATAAAAAAACGTCCATACAGGACGTTTTTTGTTATTTTCCTAATTTTTCTTTTAGCATTGTCTCTTCAATTGTTTGAAGAGCTTCTTCTTCGTCTACCCCTTCAGCTGAAATAGTCACAATAGAGTTTTGTGAAACTCCTAACGACATAACACCCATGATAGACTTGAAGTTAACCTTTTTATTGTTGTATTCAATGAATATATCACTTTTAAAAGAACTTGCAGAGCTAACAAGAACAGTAGATGGGCGGGCATGTAAGCCTGCCTCTGTTGTAATGGTAAAGTTTTTTTGAATCATGCTAATACCTCCAAATAAAGAATCCGCTTTTTCATTTGGGAGAAAGGAAAAATAACCTTTATAAAAAACGAGACTTTACAGGTAGGGTTTTAAAGACAGCGAAGCCTAAAGGAGAAAAGAAGGAGAAAGAAAGGGGAAAAGAAAAAGACCAAAAAGAAAAGAGAGAGAAGAGAAGGGGAAGCTAACACAATAGTTACCTCGTATAATGTCTAGTGCGTCTGTTTCAAGTCTTTCCAGTTGGAAAGACAGGGTGATGGGGTTGGGGTTAGGACACATCCAAAACAACGGGATAGATAAAGAACAAACGGATAGAGTTGGACGCGAGCTAGGGTCATATAATTATTCCATTACTTCCCTTTCGCACTAGATAAAGTGTAAACGCAATATAAAGGAAAAGCATATCTTTAACGAACCTCGACGGGCATATAAGTGTTAATGAATTCTTCAAAAGAAAAGTGCTAGTAGACAAAATTATTATTCTATTGTAAGCGCTAACTTTTATCGTTAAGAAAAGAGTTTAGTTCAATGCAATTTCCTGTTTCTCTTTATAATATAAATGTAAACGAACACATATCGTAACATATTGAATATTAGAAAAACTGAAAGCACATTTTTTAAGCCTATCAGAATAAGAGAAGTAAGCGAAAATGTGCCTATTTTTTATAAAAAGCGGTAAATCTTCACTATAAGTGAGAAAGTATCCACCTTATGATGGAAGTAATTGTTTCGAAAGTAAGTATTAACCTATGTTTTTTGATATTTTGAGCAAAAAAAACAAATAAAAAAGCATAGAATAAATTCTATGCTTCTATTCTGAAAATTCATTCAAAAAAATTGAAAAAACTATCTGCTCGTTCAATATGTTCTTCTTTTTGTATTTCTTTCATATGCAGTAAAATTTGATTAAATTCTTCCCTGTTTTGGGGCAAAGGAGAACTGTAATAGGGGGAATCCCATGATAAAAAAGTTTCTTTCGTTTCCATTTGGAACAAACCATTGTTATGTATATCGGTATTCGTTTCATCCGAGGTTGATTGATTTGTAATCATAATATGTAGAGTAGGGGTTTCAAATGCGTAAGCTGCATTTTCTTCGATTTCCTTTGTTAAATTAATGCCATTTGTGTGCGTTAGCCAGTTGTAAGTTTTGATAATTGCCGTGTTGTTCATCGTGTCCTCCTTTTAGATAATAAGGAATGTGTGTTCTAGTTTATCACATAAATCTTTGTATAAAAACCCTTTTTTTACATGTTTTTTAACAAAAATCGACTTATTGTTACAATATATTTACTTTTTCGTCATTAAATATGACAAATTAGACTAATTTTACAACGAATCCTATTCTATCACTTATTAAAACGGAATGGTAGAAAAAAATGAAAAATACATGTTTTTTTGACAAATGTATTAAATTGTAAACATTTGTTTATTTTATTTTATTGAGGAATTTTTTAGAAGAAAACTAGGTAAATATTAGCCTTGTAAAATATAAATAAAGGAATTGTATCAAGAAAAAGGATAATAATACCGCTTACAATAATACATGTATGTAGAAAATAGTTATGTATTATTCTATTTTGCTCAAATTTTTTTAAAAAAAAGAAAGAAAAAATAAAACAGGATGCATAACATCCTGTTTTATTCTGCGCTTGGTGGTTCCGTCTCTGCTTCTATCTCTGTCTCATCAGGTAGAAAAGGGATGGGGTATATATGTTCAATATGCGATGGTTCAGCAAAAACATTAATAGAAAAGCTAGGGTTCGATAAGTCTTCTACAGAAAGAATAATATAAAAGGCTTCTGGGCGGTTTACGTAACTATAATGTTTTGGCGAAATATCCGCTGAACTAATAATTTTAATATGTTTTGAATCGGGTCTATACCAAACAGGAAGAAAAACTGTTGCTCCGTCGGGTTCAAAAATGACACGTAATGGCTTTAAAAAAATATTCATGATAATCCCCCTTACTCAAGTACCGATTCATTCATTTTTTTTTGACAAAATCCTTATTGTTTTGGAGAACGGTTAAATTTTTCGTATAAATCATTCAATTGTATTTTATTGTTAGCTAATTGTTTGCTAAATTGAACAGAGTCTTTATCACGATATCTACCTAGCAAGTCAGCTATTAATTTCTCGGACGTAGAGTCGTTTGTATCAATAACTACTGTTTTTTCTTTGTTTGGGAAACTGTAAAAAGATAATACGGATTGGAATGTGGTATAGGTGTTTTGAAAAGATTCGTTTGATTTTGTAATATCGTTAAGTTTCTTTTTCATTGTGTCTCGATATTTAGGGTCGTTTTTGGAATCGGGATTATTGAAATAAGCTTGAGTAGAAGTTAAAATGTCCTGCGTATGAGCACTTAGCGTGTTCAGTTGAGAGACAAGGCTGCTTAAGTAAGCATCGTGAATGTGAATAAGCGTTTGCCCTTTTTGTGCAAGGGAGTTATCGGAGTTTACAGGATAAAGAGATTGCAATTCTTTTATCTTTTCGTTTGCTTTATCTTTAGTTAAATTATCAAAAGGATTAGGCTGAGCATTTGTTGTTTTGTTGGTATAAATAGTTTCCAACGATAAAACTTTGGCTTCAATATCGGATTCGCTTGTTTTGGATAGAGTAAGTGTAGGTGCATCCAAAATAGGAGTTTTAGTCATTTTTAATTTGTTGTTTAAAAATTCTAATTTTCCTGATACATACCCGTTATCGTCATAATAGCTTAATTGCCACTTATTGGGCGCCGATTTAAAAGCTTGAATTTTCCACGTCTGTCCAAATTGACTCCGACTTGAGAACAATTCCTGAATATAATGAATTTCTAATGTTCCTTGCAATGTGTTCTTGTTTAACTTTGAAATATGTAAGTACGCAATAAAGTTTTCTTTTTCAAAAATGTAGTAGTTGTTGATTTTAAATTCCTTGACGTCGCTTTCATCTGAAACAGGTGGCGTTTTTTCTTCTATAGGGGATTTGTAGGTAGATACATATAAATTTTGCAACTGTTCCTTTTTATAAGAATGGATTCGGTTATAAATAATAATCGCAAGTAGCAATATAAATCCAATTAAAAAAGTTAAAAAGATTTTTTTCATGAGTTTACCGCCTTTTTTGATAAATTGTCTTCATTTTACGTATTTCTATTAAATAGTCAAACGGAATGAAAAGAAAAGCAGGAAACAACCTGTTTTGTTCGTTTTGTGATACACTATATAACGCATCATAGAAATGAATGGAGAGACTATCATGACAAATGAATATCAACAATTGTTACGAGACGAAAGTTTGCAATACGGAGTACATTATTTCCCATATTTTCAACGGAAATTAGAAAATGGGAATGTAAACATAAAAGAGCATTTTCAAAATGATTGTAAATTTGATAGAGAGTTTTATGAAGGTATTATTTATACGAATGAAGTTATCGTAGAAAAAATTAAAGCTTATCGCCAACGTGTATTCACAAAAACATACAATGTGGATGCAACAGAAGAGAAAATGAAACGATATATGCATCGTTTAACTGAAAAAATAAAAAGAGATTTTCAAAGAGCGATGATAACTTTTTACCTTGAGAAGTTAGAGGATGAATTAGAAGACGCAAAAGTAGAATTGAAGTATGCCGAGGAAGATGAAGTGTATTACAAAGAACGAAAGTACATAGGGGAAGAAGAGGCTATTGGCGGACCAGTATCCGAGAAGGAACGCCTTGAAAACATTCAAGAAGCGCAAGAAAAACAAATGAAATACGGACAAAAAGTTTCCGTTATTGAAGGCATGCAAAAAGAATTAGTAATGAACTAATAGAACTGGGATTCTCCCAGTTCTATTTTTTTCGTTTTTAGAAAAATGGTTTGATTGACAGCATCAAAAAATCTGTTAACATACCGAAAACGAAAGGTGGTTAGAATATAGATGGATAGATTATTTATTAATGTGCCTGTAGGTGACGATATCTTAGAGGACAAACAAGCTAAATATGTGTGGTACTTTCAAAACCTTCAAGACATCGCTAATCAGAAGGATGAAGGTAGCAAAGAAGATTATAAAAATGTCTTACTCTGTCTGTTGCTTAGACGTAATAAATTAGTGTACAAAGTAGATGAAATTGTTGAAATTGCTGTTAATTTAGCTGAGAGGTTTTTAACAGATTATGATGTTGAATGGGACATCGAAGAATTATTGGCTGAATTAATTGATGAGGAATACTTTGTAGAGTTAGGTCAAAAATAAAAAAACTCCCGCAGGGAGTTTTTTATTTTATCTATTTGCTTATTTAGGTATCTGTACTGTCGTGATGATAGAGGGAAAGTGCACGTTTCACAAAATGAGCGGTTACTCTAGCCATACTTATGACTAAGAATAAACGTGTATCTTTTACCGTAAAGAGAGGGGTAAGGCTTCTTTTGTTTACAATACCAGTAACAGAAATGTGACCAACGTTAGGTAGAGGTTTTTCGACCGCTTCTCCAGGCTTAACAGGGAAATTATTTACGGAGATATGTGCCACTTTATTTGCTCTTCCTAAAGAGGCGTCAATACCAATAATGAAGGCGTGAGGGTGTTGTTTGTTAATAGTTTTCATGGTGTCCTCTAGATTACCTGCGTGAACAGGATGCTCCAAAGTGCCGTATATGTTCACTTCTCCTGCTAACGGGGACTCATATAAGTTAGTTCCTACAAAGGGACCAAACGAATCGCCTGTTGCTCGGTCAGTTCCTATACAAACAATCACAATTTCTTTTTTTGTTTTAGGAAAAAAAGAGTGTAACTTTAGTGATAACGTATCTTCTGCGCGTGGGTCTTGATGATGCATGTGAAAAGATTCATTTGGTTTTGAAAGAAGCATGTTCATCCATCCTTCGCTACGACATATAAATAGTATATTCGACTGACAGTAAGAAAATAAACGTTTATTTTTTGTGGAGTTGGATATTTGTATTCATCCACTTATCAATACTACCAATATCGTAACGTTCTCCGTCGAAATAATAACCGATAAATTCTTCTGTTGTTGTTAACTTTTTAAAATAAGAGGTCAATGGTATTTCACTTGCTGCATCTACTTCTAAATCGCTTAAATAGGGCGTAATAGTATGTGGAATGACATATCGACCAATAGACGTATACGAACTATGAAGTTCGCTATCTGTTGTAGGCTTCTCAATAATATCCTTAATAAATGCAATTCGTGAAACTTCCGTTCTATCAATGGACAGCACGTTATATTCTTTCAATAGTTCTTTCGAGACGCTTTCAATGCCTGTGATAACTTTCTGCTGTTGATAATGGTAGAAAACAGATAATAATTGTGCCATACAGGGGGTCGAAAGAGAAGTAACAATTTCGTCGCCTAAAAACAAAGAGAAATCTTCTCCGTCGATAAAATCAATGGCGCTTTTTAAGGCAAGCGCAGTCCCTCCAAAATTAGGTTGTTCAATAAAATGAATATAGGGTCTATCTTTTAAATAATGGTAGAGTACCTCTTTTTGATAGTTACAAACGACTGCTATCTCTGTAAGGCCGCTTGCCAAAGCCTCCTCAATAATGTAATCAATAACAGGTTTATTTACAACAGGGAGCATAGCTTTAGGGATGGATGTGGTAAGTGGACGTAACCGTGTCCCTTTGCCTGCAGCTAAAATGATTCCTTTTTTTACTTTCATGTGTATTCATCCTTTCTTATAAAGTAATATGAACACCTTTGGATGTCCATTCTGTAATGTAAGGGCAGTGACAAGTAGAGAGTGATTGAAAAGAAGGAGCATAAAGGAAACTTTCCTTTATATGAATAGAGCGAAGTGCTAAAACATTTACATAACCTTCATAGTAATGTAAAAGAGGTGGGAGTATTTCTTCCGTTAGAGAAAAGGATGTGTAAATAAGATGTGAAACAATGGAGTCGTTTTCGTAAGATAGTGCACGTTGCGGAAAAGATATATGTGACAGCGTCCTTGTAATGACGTCTTGATAAACACGGGAAGGAACTGGGACAAAATATATATATCCTATTACTTTTTGGTGGTATGTAACGGTATGAGCGTACGAATAAAGAAAAGGGTGCGAGGAAAACGGAAAATGAGATAAGTCCCTATGTTTATGTAAAGAAAAGGGACGAAAAAAATAAGGAGAATGTCCAACTTTTAAAATCAGAATATTATCTTTTTTGAAATTTAATCCCCGCTGAATTTGACGTGTTCGTTCAAGCGGTGCATTTAAAAGGTAATTTTCTAAAGAGATAACACTATTGTGATGGTGATTTTTTAAAAACACGGAATTCTTTTCTTGAAACCAATATCCCTCTGCTGATAGGACGCGGACCATATCTTCCTTATCAATCCAAATATAAGGCTGGTCAAGGCAACTAAACCCTACTCTATCTTTTTTCGTTATGAACTCATAGGAAAACATGTTATTCACCTTCTTTGGTTTAAAAATATAAAAATAAGCCCTGCATGCTATGCGTACATCGGCTTATTTTTAGTTTTATGTTATTAAGGAGTTTGAATATATCCATCTGCATTGCATGAGGTACAAACTGAGTTGTTGCTTCGCGTTTTGGTTCCATTGCAAAATGGGCATAGGAATGTTTCTGAAATGTAAGGTGTAGGAGAAGAAGCTTTTAAGAAGTTATCTTTTGCTTGATGAATAGATTCATTTGTAACTCCATACTTTGTCATTTCTTTTAAACAATATACCGCGATTTCCTCATGAGATAACTGAGAAATCGTTTCATTGGAAACAACGTAGTGACCCCATTCCTCAAATGTACTTAAGGATAAAAAGTATAAAGTAGATTCGTTGTTCTTTTTTCCGTAAATATCATATTGGTTTTCTTCTTCTAGAAAATCAATATGAACATGAATAGAAGAAGATGTGTTTGTCTCAGCTGGGAGCGACTGGATAAAATTAAAGATTTCTTCGTGTCGATTTGAAAGATTATCTTCTAATGCATTTTTTAAAAGAGGGAGAATCATTCTCCATTCGGTTTGTTTGAACAATTCACATAAAAACATGTTTATCATCTCCTTTTTATGCTTTTATCTGTTAAGATTTTCGATTTAAACAAGTTAATTCCTTTTTCGCTTTCCATATGGACATTTTTTTTGTATAATAAAAAATGTACAAAAGATAATGGAAAAAATATAATTATCTATCTTTTTTACAAAGTCCGACAATGTTTTTATCGGATTCAGAGTCATAGAACGAAAAGAATGTTACTATGATAAACAATAAAGGAGGAAGATTATGAGTAAAGTAGAAATGTTATCCGACATTAAAACAATGATGAAAGCAAAAGTAGAGGGTTTAAGATACGACAATATCGAGGAATTCGAAAACGAGATAAAACAACTAACAACCTTACTAAGATTAAAGGACAGTATCTTATTAGATGGAAAAGAACTTGTACTCGTTAATAAAACGGATGATGTTTCTCGGAGTATAATAAAAACAGAAGAGGTAAATCATAATCAGCTATTAGAAAAAACGGTTAATCATACGAATCATATGGATAATAATAATATTGACAATGATGTAGATGATGAAAAAACGTATATTTTTGAAAGAACTACGCGTGGTGGGGTAGTTAAAGGCTTAGAAAACGGATATTTTATCCCTGAAGTAATGGTAAGACACATGGAATTAGGTCATGGTGATGAGCTACGTATTACACGTAAAGAAGAAAATGATGAAAAGAATAGGTACTGGTTTGAGATTATATCTCGCGGAAACGGAGACAATCCTAGAAGACAAGAATATATAGGTTGTGAAATTGAAAAAGAAGCAGGAGAATATGTAGTAGGAAAATCGTACAGCGGAACAATTCGTTTAGATGAAGCGCCTTACTCATTCATAATTAATCCTCAAGATGTGAACACGTTCAAAATTGAGGAAGGTGATATCGTTGATATTGCATTTTACAAAGATAATCCAAGCGATACAATGAAAGTTATTAAAAAACATTATTGGGATGAAGAAGCGGATGAAGTAAACGGTACATTGGAACAACGTAAACTGCGACATGCTTCTGTGAGAGTTCCAAAATCGGAAATTTCTATTGACCGAGATTGGGCAGTTGACAAAGAATTGTTTCGTGGAAAACGCATTTTCGTTGTAGGTGTTGGAAGCCGAAAAGCCGACTATAAACCTGTATTAGATGAATTAGGCGCAGAAGTAAAACATGCTACAGGAGACGAACATAGTGATACGCTTTCTGCTATGATTGAATGGTGCGATGTAGCAGCTATTACAACAGGGGAATTAAGTCACTCAGCTTCAAAATACACGGTAAAAGAATGTAAAAAGAAAAACCGTTGTTTCTCTTCAACAGATGTAAACGGAATTCAATCATTACTTCTTTGCATTGAAGATGCACTGAAGAAAAGAGAAATTAAACTTGAAAAAGAAGAAGAACGAATCTCATAAAAAAGAGGTGCTTTACGCGCTTCTTTTTTTTAGGTTCAAATATGTTGTTCTTCCTCGTATGATAAAATAGGAGAAGAAAAATGAAAGAGGCGAGAAAATGTCCTTAACATCCATGTTAAAAACAAATCGTGAGTTGATTGCCTTATTTCAGCAATTCCCTGATGTAAGGAATATTGTAAAAGAGTATAAGTTATATCCCCATAATCGACTGGTTGTTCCGAGAGTCAAAGGAGCAAGCCCTACTTTAATTGGAACTGCGTATGATTTTTGGTGTCGTGCTTTTATTCAACAAGTGAATGGGCGTGAAATTGAAACGGTTCTATCAAAACAAGTCCTGCATGGTGTTTTTGATGCGAAAGCATTAGCTTACATAACGGAAGAAGAAAAAAAAGAATTGTTAGTGAATGTCCATGCGATATGGGAGATGAGAGCAGAGTACATCCAAAGAAAAAACATAGATGAAGATAAGTTATTAAAAGGTTGTTTGATTTTAGCTTATTGTGAACAGACATTTAGAAGCAATGAAAAACCTGAGATAGATTATTTAACAATTAAACGAAAAGATTTTGATGACCTTAAAAATCTAGCGACGGAAACCAAAAACATGGCGCGCATCTTTCAAACAAAAAAGAGTCTCTATATGAATCCTACATTCGGAGAGTATTCAAGAAAAGTTGGGGGAGCCGATGCGGATTATATTATTGGAAATATGCTAGTAGATATCAAAACAAGCGCCTATAGAGAACTGAAAAAAGAATACATTATTCAGTTGCTTTGTTACTCGTTCCTTGCTCGGTTACAAAACAAACGAAAGATACATCAAATCGGTGTATTTATGCCTCGATTTGGAAGGTTGTCGTATATAGAAATAGAAGATTTTAAAAAAATTATAGATATTGAGCAGAAGTTTGAGAGGTTTCGAGATATTATCTGTAAATAAGAAAAAGAAAAGTTTACCCGTAAGGTAAGCTTTTTTTATCCATTGAGGGGGAAAACGAATGAAAAACATGTTGTTTTATGCGTACTTTGTTAAGGAAGTAATAAAGTCCATACCTGAAAAAAGACGGATTTCAAAATTAAAAGACCCAATTTTGCAGAAAAAAGAATCTTTTTTGTTTGCTCAGCGTACTTGTCGAAGAATCTTTGAAAAAATAGGAGTTACTATTGAAATTAGCGGATTGGATAATGTACCTTATGAAAAGGACGTAGTACTTGTGTCAAATCATCAAGGGAATTTTGATATTCTCGCCTTATTGGTATCTTCGCCAATCCCCATTAGCTTTATTTCCAAAAAAGAAATGAAAAAACTACCTGTTATTAGCGGGTGGATGGAGTTAATCGATTGTGTCTTTATCGATAGAAAAAAAGGGAAAGAATCAATTTTGTTATTAAAAAGACTTTTTCATAATTATCACAATCAAAGTGCTTTTGTACTATTCCCTGAAGGCACAAGAAGTAAATCATCTACTTTAAACCCATTTAAAAAAGGGGGATTAAAAGTAGCATTAAGCACTGACGTTCAAGTCGTTCCTGTTACTATTGACGGTACGTACTTAATTATGGAAGAAAACCAAAATAAAATTAAACCTGCCCATGTACGTGTACATTTTCATCCATCTATGCGCCAAGAAAAGATGAACACGGACAGTTTTATTGAAGAGATAAGAAGAACCATTCAAGGTAAATTAGAAACATATTAGGGGGGGATTTGATTGGTGTTCTTTGTCTTTTTAGCGTTAACTGTTTTAGCTGTACTTACGCTTGATGTTGGGAAGTGGCGAGGAGCCTCAGGACTTTTTTACACCTACCAACTTTTAAAAGTAATTGTAGTAGCGGTATTATCGTTTTTCCTATTGTACGTCCAATTAATCGACCTTTCATTTCAATCGTGGTTTGCACACTATGCGTGGTTAATTATATTGATATGGATTGGTGAATACTTCATTTCAACAAAAAAAGGAACATTTATTAGCACTATCCAACTGATTGTCGCTCTTTTATCCGTACTATTTTTAATCTACGTATCTACAATTTATCCTATTACCATCGCAAATGATAAATTCAAAGTAGTAGAAGGAAAAAAAGAAAACAATTTATTACCTCAAACAGATGACCAAAACATTGTGTCCGTTCCTCTTGTTTATGCGCAATACAAAGCTGAAAAATTAATGGGAGAACTTGAAAACTCTTCTTATTATGAACTCGGTGAATATACAATACAAAACATTGATGGTGAATTAATGTACGTATCCCCGATTGAATTTTCAGAGTTTTCAACATGGAGACGTTCAGGAAAAGAAGTTCCTGGGTACATTGAAGTCAGCGCAGTGGATGAAAACAAACCCGCTAAGCTAGTTAAAGAAAAAATGAAATACACACCAAGTTCTTATTTCGGTAACAACTTATACCGAAAAGCGAGACAAGCAGCGCCTACGTCTATTTTGTTAGGTGTTTCGTTTGAACCAAAAGATAATGGTAAACCTTATTACATCATTACATATGGTCACTATACTCAATTCCGTAAAATTCAAAAAGTAGATGGTGTCATGGTCATGGACCCATTAACTGGGGATATTCAAAAGTATACGAATAAAAACATCCCATCATTTATTGACCAATCTATTCCTGCAGATACGATTGCTTCTCCTTATAATCACTGGTATGGACGATACGAACGAGGATGGCTAAACTCTGTATGGGGTAAAAAAGGATTAAAACTTCCTACATCTTGGGGGTTAGACTCTGATGTATCGCCTGTATACAACAACAAAGGTGAGATGAGTTGGTTTACCGACTTTACAACTATAAATAAAAATGCCTCTTCTATGATTGGGTATTCAATGATGAATGCTCGAACAGGTGAACTTGTATTCTATTACGGGAATCAAGCGAACGGTTTAATCAATGGAGATGCTGCAAAGAAAGTAGTCGACAAAACCTTTACAAAAGATAAATGGGAAGGCGTTCAGCCAATGCTATATAACATCTACGGTGAAATGACATGGTTCTTACCTGTTGTCGATGGAGATGGACTGTTACGTAGCTATGCGCTTGTAAATGCAAAAGACCCTAAAGTATTAGCGGTTTCTGATACTAAATCAAAAGTATTTGAACGATATAAATCATTGATTGTAAATAAACTAGGTGCTCAAAATGTGAAGCCTGGAACAGGACTTGATATGAAGACGGTAAAAGGAAAAATTCTTTCTAAAGAAGTTGTATCAAAAGAAGATGATACATTTGTATATCTTCGTTTAGATAGCAAGTTAAACAAAATTTACCGTGCGTCAATGAGCAAAACACCTTTCTCAATCGTTCTTGAAAAAGGCGAAAACGTGGAAATCAAGTACGTAGATACAAAAGAAGCTATTGCAGAAGTTCAAGACTTACAAGAAATGCAAGACAAATAAAAAAGAAGCGGGGACTAGCCCTGCTTCTTTTTTATTTTTTATTGGATTACATAGTGTCTCTATACATGAGATTTTGCTTTTAAAATAAAGCGTACGGAGAAAAAGGCAAAAACAAGTGATTGAAGGAAGAAGAAGATTCCCCATAGAGAAGCGGGAAGGAAAGTGGAATGTGAAAGGTTTGTTGCATCGCCAGCATCTAGAGGTGATTGGAAACCTAGATACATAATATCAAAGGCGGATAAAACAGCTTCGGTGGTCAAAATAAGTGTCAGAACAAGTGATAGGGAGGATAAGAAACTTTTTTGTTTCACTTTCCATAACACAAGTGCTAATAGAGCGGAGCTGATAAGTATCCATGACATACCGTACAAATTTCGTACCCAAAACACTAAGTTGAATAATGAAAAGCCTAAGATGATAGAAAGAATCGTTTTATTTTTGTTTTTGTACCATAAAAAGGCGAAAAACAGGGCAACAGCAGAAGCGAATATGTATCCTGACATAGAGGTTAAAAGGGAATCAAACCATGAACTTGTACGTGTAAGTGTTACACCCTCTACATTAGAAAACAAAGAAATTTTTTCAACACTCCCGTGTGTTAAAACTGTTGTGATGGCGTGACCACTTTCGTGGAACAGGGTGTTAAATATCTTAACAAAATTGTTTACGTAAGGGATGTACATAAGTACAGACGTAATCAATACCACGATAAAAACGCGTAATTTATTATTCATTTTATCTCTCCTTTCCTATTATCATAGCACATCAAAATCAAAAAACATTTTTTATTTCGTAAACTAGTTATAATCCAAATTTCTGTTTTTGTGCATGAAATCATCTGTTTATAGCGGATTTAAAAAAGAAGTGAATGTTTCTGTTCATGAAAAAATGAACCTCTGAGATGCACTGAGGGCTCATTTTTTTACATACATATGCTGATAATTGAAAAAGTAGACAGGAAGGATTTCTTAATAAAAGAGATTTTTCACGTTAAATAGCTTTATTAAATAGTAGCTTTTAAAATTTCTTCTTTCCAAATAAAGTCATTCCAAATAATATGCTCAATGTGGTCATACAACGTAAATTGAACGTTATCAATGGCAAAAAAAGCGTGAAGAAGTTCTTGAGGTAATTTAAAGCATTCATTAATCAGCTTATCCCTTGTTTTTGCAAATACTTTAATAATTTCTTCCGTGTTTGACGTACGTACCATATGTTCGGCTTCTTCGATTAATGTCTGTTTTGGGTATTCGTCAATGTTGGCGTGTTTTTCAAAACGAGGAAAGTAGTAATCGGTGTACATTTTATCCTGAACGCAAATGTTTGACAAAATAGCTTTAATACTCAAATCTTCACATATAGGCGTCGCGAGAAAGTCTTCATTGAAGTCTAAGAGGGATTCAGCAAAAGTAATGAATGATTCGAGTTCTTTTAATAACTGCGTTTTCGTTTTCATATAAACGAAACCTCCTTTATAAAATCGCTCTAAAAATAAGTGAAGTATATATAGTATAAAAGGCTTGATATAGCAAGGAAAAGGCGTTAAAAAAACCTTCTATAAAAGAAGGTCAAGCTGTATAATTTTCTTTTTTACCTCTCGTATTCGCAAATAAATCATTTACATAATTGAGTAAGTGAAGAAAATCGTTTAAATCGAATTGTTTCTTTTTAAAGATAAGGTGTGTATCCGTTTCTTGAATGTCCTGAAAACAAAGCGAGTTCTTTAAATAAGTAGGCTTTTCAAACATAAAGACATAGGCCGCATCTTCTGTTTTTGCAGATGGTGTACAAATAGTATACGTCAGTTCGCAGTTATCAAATACAACCTCCACTATTGATTCGTCATCTGTCCTTTTCGTAACAGATTGTGCGCTCCCTGCAAAATGTCTGAAACTCTCAGGTACATTAGCTTGAAAAATTGATTGGAAAACCACGTTACCATTAACAATGACTTTAGTTAACGTAGATGTAACATAAACATTGTTGTTTAGAATAAAGAAACTATCTTTGTTATCCAAATACATTTTAGACTGTTTGTAGGCGTTCTCATCGACTAATTCTTCATTAATAAAAACATTGTTCATTTCTGTTTCAATGCGAATTAAGTTATTTTGTACCTCGATGCTTGTTCCGTTCTCTAAAAAAAGTTTCATTGATATCATTCCATTCTCTCAGTAATTTGCTTCTACGGTATTCTAGCATAAAAAAATATATTTTTTTATAAATTTTCAGACTTCTTTTTAAATAGATGAACTTTGGGTTCTTCTTTTCGAATGATACGTTTAATATTAGCTCGGTGCTTGAAGGTGATAAACAACCAAATAAACAGAGAAAAGAAACATAATACGTTGTCACCTAGAAAGAATGAAGATGCAAATAGAGCAAATGACGTCAGTACTGAAGAAAATGAAACCATTTTGCTGACAAGTAATAAAACCAAAAAGGTAAGAACAAGAGCTAAAAACAATAAGGGATTATATCCTAAAATTACACCACTTGTCGTGGCAACAGCTTTCCCGCCTTTAAACTTGGAGAAAAGAGGATAGCAATGACCGATAATCGCAAAAATTCCAAAATACAGAGGATTAATGTTCGAATGAAATAACAATGGTATAAGAGTGGCTAATGTCCCTTTGAGTACATCACCTATCGCAACGACCGTTCCTGCTTTTTTTCCTAATACTCGAAAAGTATTGGTAGCACCTAAATTCTTACTTCCGTGCTCTCGTAAATCTACGCTATAAAATAATTTGCCGATAAGTAGAGCAAATGATATTGAACCAAGTAAATAACAAATAATTAACAAAGCAACTATCATCATTTCATCATCTCCCTTTTAATCTTCCTCAAAATATTCGATTCATTTTCAAAAAAACATTTTAAGTTGTGTATAATGCTCATCAATTAGTGATAAAGGAGTGAATACAATGTCTGCTTTTATCTTTTTTTGTGCATATTTTGGGTTTTCAGCTTCACTGTTTCTATTGTGGGAAGTACAACGATTAAAACGGAAGCGAAAGAAAAGTGTCTTTCTGCTAAGTAAGTTTGTAGAAGAAATTAATAGCGAAAACATAGTCACTGTATTAAAAGAGCGTAATCTTGTTAACTTTGCTTATCAAGAAAAACAAATTAAGTTGGAAGTTGCCCATAACGGCAAAACCCTTTATGTAAACTTGCAATATGATTTGTTACGCAATGATGACTTCGAAAGCGTCTATTCGTTTGAATATGACTTTGAGAAGGATATGCTGTTATTTACGTCTCGACCTCATGATTTTTTAACAAGACAAAATTTGTACAAGCATATTAACAAAGATTTATCAAAGTTAGCTGATAAGTTAATTGCAATGGATTGGGAAGCAAAAAGGTTACAAAAAGAAGAGGTAGTCAATGGAGTAGTGAATGAAACGTTTGCTTCTTCTCCGCAAAAGATGGCTGCATCAACAGCAATAGAGCAAGAGTTTGAATTAATTCAGCATGACATGGAATTTATTATTGATAATATTGACTTATTAAACGAAGAAGAACACGACTCCCGTACAATTCGGAAATTGCTTGAAAAAGACGTGGGTGAATTGTTGTCTTTCTATACAAAACTTCATTCTGAAGAAAAAGAAAAATACTCGGATATTATTGAAGGGAAGTTGAAAGAAATTAAAGAAAAAATCAACGAAATCTCCTTTAAAATTCAAGAACGTAAATATGAAAAATTTCAAGAAAAACTTCAACAGCTCACATTAACAGAAAAACCTGAGGAATGAAACGGCTTTCGTATGATGAAAGCCGTTTTTTTCGCGTTTATCGCAAAAAATAAAAGGATTTTTCAATATTTTGTATTAGATAATAATGAGGTGATAGTATGAGTAAATTAAAAAGAACTTTTTCCTTTTTTCCTAAAAGTATTAAAAAGTTTTTTTTGTTTTTAAAAGATGTAAAAAAAGAAATGAAGCAAGTGAAGTGGGCGACCGCTAAGGAAATGAGAAAATATACTTTTGTCGTATTAGTCATTTCACTCATCATGGTTCTTTACTTTGTTGGATTAGACTATCTGATTGTATGGATAAAAGGGCTATTTTCTTAATGAGGGAGTGTGGAATTCTTGTTCAAAACAATTAAAGGCATTATGCAAAATGCCGAATTAAAAAAGAAACTATTGCTAGTGCTGTTCATTTTGTTGTTATACAAAATTGGAACACACATACCTGTCCCTGGAATTAACTCAGACTTCCTAAAATCTTTTTCACAAGAAAATGGACTTCTTACGTTTATGAATACTATTTCAGGTGGTTCCTTGTCTAGTTTTTCAATCTTTGCAGTAGGCATCATGCCTTACATTACGGCATCTATCATTATCCAACTATTGCAGATGGATATTGTGCCAAAACTTGCAGAGTGGAGCAAACAAGGTGAAGCAGGAAAACAAAAAACAAAGAAACTTACTCGTGTTATCACAATCGTATTGGCGCTTCTTCAATCAGCAGGCATGAGCTTGATGTTCAGTAGGGCGTATCCAGGTCTTGTTGTGAACACAAGTGTTTGGAATTACGTTATCATTATCGTGTCACTTACAATTGGGACAATTTTATTAATGGTAATGGGAGAGGTTATCGACAAAAAAGGAATCGGAAACGGTATTTCAATTCTTATTTTTGCAGGTATTATGTCATCTATTCCAACAAACCTTTCTATGTTCGCAGCATCTGAGTTCCAAGGAAAAGGACTTGATTTTATTGCTATTACTAAATCAGTCGTTCTTGCTATTTGTATTTTAGTGTTAATAGTAGGCGTTATTCACATTAGCCAAGCTTACCGTCGCATTGCTATTCGTTACGCGAATCAAGGTGTTGACGGAGCGAGCGGGCAAGTAAGAGAAAGCTATATGCCAATCAAAATCAATACGGCAGGAGTTATTCCAGTTATCTTCTCTGTAGCAATTATTATGGTGCCAACGACGGTTGCTCAATTCTTTCCAAATAACTCTGTGGCTCGTTGGATTGCAGGTCATCTAAATTACCATCAATTATATGGTGGCATCTTATATGTCGTATTAATTGTTCTGTTCTCATTCTTCTATGCATTTGTTCAAATGAATCCTGAGAAAACAGCAAAAGATTTGCGCGAGAACAATGGGTACATTCCTGGTGTTAAACCTGGGAAACCAACTGAAAAATATCTAGGCGGTGTGTTAGGACGCTTAACATTTGTTGGTGCGATTTACTTAGCTATTATCGCAGTCGTTCCACTTGTGTTAGGAAACATCGCTGGACTTCCTCAACAAGTTCAAATTGGTGGTACATCTATCATCATCGCAGTCGGTGTGGCATTAGATGTATATCAACGTATTGAAACAAGCCTTATTCAAAAACGTTACCAAGGATTCCTATAAAAAAGAGAGACTTTTGTCTCTCTTTTTTATTTTGCCTGCTTTTGAGTATTCGTAGGTAAAGGAAGATGATTTCGAGAAGGAGAAAGGGAAGGGAATAGATTGGTCTGAAGGATTTCGTTTACGATTGCCATTAACACGTCTACGACAATAGAGTTTCCTGCTTGTCGATACATTTGGTGGTCAGAGACAACTTGTTTAAAGCTATCACAAAAACCCATGAGACGTAGACATTCTCGTGGCATAAGTTTACGGAGTCTGCCGTTTGTTGTTACATAATTATCAATTTGAGCGCGATGCATTTTGTGCATGGTGGCTAAAAGGCTTTTTGCGATGTCTGTATCGATTGTAGGCGTTACTTTGTATCCTTTTGTATCCGTTGATAAAACGTATTTAATAAGTTTACTTGATAAAAAGTATTTATCGGGAATGAGATTCAATGGGGTAGGAGAGGGTTCGTAAATAAAGTCGCCATGTAAGTTGAACTGCTGATTCGCTTTTTGGCATAAGGAAATTTCACCATTGATTTGTGTATGCTTCTTTTTTATTTTTTCCTCATTCACAACAAAGGTGCTTCCTTTTTCGTTTAAAAAGTATTTTTCAGGGGTGTGGTCCATTAAGTAATCTTTCATGGTAGTGGTTAATGGTTTCGGAAGAGGGAAGGCGAACGATGTTTGACGCTTGAATCCTACTACAAATAAACGATAGCGCCGTTGAGGGATGCCATAATTGGTAGGAGTCAATACGCTGTAATGCCAATCATATCCTAATTCGTGAAATGTGTTGCTCATAATAGCCCAAGTTTTCCCTTTGTCATGAGAAAGCACACCTTTTACGTTTTCATAAATAAAAACGGTAGGTTGAATTTCTTTCACTAAGCGGGCAAAATCATAAAATAATGTTCCTCGCGTGTCTTCTAGTCCACCTTTCTTGCCTGCTATTGAAAAAGACTGACAAGGGCTGCCTCCAACGAATATATCAATGTTATCCTTATATATATTGCCATCTAAGAAAGTGGCGTCTTGATGAAAATGTTCTTTTTCAAGCGTATAATTACTCATATAACTTCTCTCAACAAAGTTCGTTTTTCGGGTATTTAGGTAAAGGTTGTCTATGTAATCCTTTTTTTCTTTCGGGTCCTTAATGGAATGGATAAACAATTTTGCATCCGCAATTTCTTTTTCTGATTTTCCTTTCCAAATATCAATTCCTCCGTTATCACACGCAAATGAAATAGTATGAGGAATGTGTAGCCGTTCAAGGGCATGTTCAAATGCCCCTATTCCGCTAAAAACTGTTCCAATTCGTAACATAGTAGTATCACCTCTCAAACAATTATAATTAAAAACATATGTTTTTTAACAAAAAAGACCAAGTGAGATAATACTCCTTGGTCTTTTGCTTATATTTATAACTGAACAACCCGTGCACTAGGTACTGATTTTAGTAAGTAATTTCTCGGAACTAACTTTCCCGAAGTCCTGTATCCTTTTTTATTTTGGAAACCAATTTGAGTTGATGTTCCTCTTGTTTTAAATTCGTGCATATGAGCTAAAAACCATGCTCTTGTTTCTTTCATCGGTAAGATATGTAATTCCTTTTCATTTATATAATAATAAAAAAGGAAGTCTGCTTCGGTATACATGAAGCATCCAGGTGTATTTTTTTGTACATTGCTGTGGGTTTCAAAAAAGTAGTTGCCTGTATAGTAGTGTCTATCGCCTTTTATTTCAATGGAAGTTCTTTTTTTTACTTTGTGTTGGTTTTTGAAAAAGTAGAGAAGGTCAATGTCTTTCTTTTGATAGAGAGGGTCGTCTTCAACGTTAATGGTGTTGACGGTTTCAGGAAGGTTATTTAAGTAGTGTTCAATGGCTATCGCAGCTTCTTTAGCTACATTCATCGTTTCATTCATGGTGTATTTATATCTTTTTTGAGTACTTTGAGCAAACAACGCCTTTTCACCCCGTAGTAAAATATATTTTTTATATTCTATCACTGGGTTATACGAAAAATAAATACCTAATTTTATAAAAACATATATTTTTTATATTTTATCGTGATTTATTTGGGTTATGAGTCTCTAAAGTAAAAAAATAAAACGACTCATTGAGTCGCTTTATTATTTATTTTTTATTGAGGACTTAAAATGTTATGTGTTAATACACTTTCAATTTTATGGGTCTTTTTTTGGAACCCTGTTTGCATCTGAACATATTCGTAATAAATAAGAGTAGCGAGATACATTGGAAGTACAGATGCTTCTTGGCTAATGTAAATAGTTCCGTCCTGATGAAGGGATTTTACTTTATTCGGTAAGACGGGACTCAACTGAACATCTAATAAGGCATCTTCACTAATCATATCTTGAACAAGTTCGATAGCACGGTTCATTTCTTTGTTTAATGGAATGGTTGTTAGTCCTTCTTCTTGTTTATTTAAGAAGTAAGTATAGCTATCAACAATTCCAGTCGAGAGTAAAAACGTTTTAGTATTAGGGTCTTCAATTTCCAATACTGTCATATTAAAACGGTCTTTTACGAGGACATCATACTGTTTTTCGCTTGTTAAAACGGCATTTGGATACTTTTCTTCAAAAAGTTTCATGAATGTATTTGTTTTTGCCTTCGTTATTTTTAAGTCTGCTAGAAAAAGATGTTCTTCTAAGGATTTAAATTCTAACTGACTGATGTAACGTGTAAAAAACTCAGTTGCTTTTTTTGAAACGAGCTCTTTAACCGCTTCTTTCATGCTGACATTCTGTAGGTTAGAGACGTAGCCGTTAAAGTGCGCTAAATCGCCTTTTTTGTACTGATATGAATAAAGCGCATGTATCTTTTTGTAACGCAGGCATCCTAAATAAAAGTAAGTCGATTGCTCATCTTTTATACAAGAGTTAAAACCTACGTCTTTACTAACCGAAATTGAGTACGGTCGAGTATTCCCCAAGTCTTTCTTTAAAACTGAAATGGTGATTTTCTTTTCTTTCGCCACGCGTTGAAATACATACTTCGCATGAGCGTCTGTAATGCAGACGTCAAAGTGATGACATGCTAGTAAAGCAGCATTGGCAATAGTTGTTTTGTATACGTTTAGACTAGTAAAAGAGCGATGGACCTTATTAGAGGTTTTCATAGAGGCTAAAGTAGCTTCTAAATCCGCTTCCTTAAATCTATATCCACCGTACGTTTTAAGAAAATCAAACGAAACAGATGTATCAGTAAAAATACCATTGCTGTCAGTAAGGAACATTTCGATTGTTCCTTCTTCTAGTTCGATAGAAGAAGGGAGAGAGTCTTCATCGTATTCAAATGTTTTAAGCGTTTGATTAACAGAGGCTTTTTCACTGTCAATCACAGGTGCATCAATTAATTTTAGGAATTCAAACAATTTAGCGTCCACTTCGATGTACTGTAGATTTTTATCAGATTTTGGTTTTGTATTTGTTTCAACATAGTACACATCTTCTTCCAAATCACTGCATAGGGCATCGCAGTACAACATTTTCTGATGTGCCGATAATTGAAGCGTTGGGAAAACAGTTGCTTCGTACATTTTGTTAAATTGACATGGTTCTTCCATGATTTTGTTCATAATTTGTTTGATGCTTGACTCGTCCTCTAATCCTTCATATAAACTACTAACTTCTTCTTTTAATATCGCAGGATTAATAAAGTTTCTATCACGGTTGCTGACTAATTCTTTTTTAGAGATGTTGTAAGCAAAAAGTGATTTTCGCTTTACGTGAGATAGACCATTTAAATAAATGTTCTTTTGTTTACCTTCCATTTCTAAAATGCTTGGTGTGATTTTGGAATAAGAAGAAAGATGAAGAAACATTTCCTTCGCTTTTTCAAATCCTTTTTTCGTACATTGGGTAAATAACGTAGTGCCTTTTTTCTTGTCGGTTTTAATATATTTAGCAAACATTACATCTGTATTTAATAAAGGTGAATTTTCAATGCCAAATACAATTGTATATCCAACGGTTTCAATAAGTACTTTGTAACCTAAACGTACGAGTGTTAAAGCACCCACTTTGAATCCTTCACCGTGTTCGCCAATTCGTTCGTTAACTTCTCGGGAACCTGAGTTTCCGATAATCATATAACGAATGTCAATTCCGCCGTTTTGGTCTTCAAGTGTTAATTGTCCCTTTTTGTAATTCATATCAAATTCTGTTTTATTAACATCGTAAAAATTGGCAATGAATTCTTTAATACCGAATACTTCAGTTAACGTCTCTACATACTTTTTAGAGATGTTGTATTCAATTTTTTCTGCTTTGGGGTTTGTTAAAATGTTTTCGTATAGGTCTAAATAGTTTTTCATTGTCTTATGCTCCTAACCATTTTTTGTATTCGTTAAAGAACTTGCTAACTTCTTTTTCATCAGGATTTGCAAAACCGTGAGCAAGTAAACTTATAAGAGAAAGAGCTTCTTCAAAACACTCATCGATGTCTACTAAATCTGTTGAAAAATGGATGTACTCATGTAAAAAGGTTCCTAATTTAAAGGGATTATTCATAAAGATGAATCCTTTACGATTAAAGCCATTAGCTTGAATTGTTTCATGTTGGAAATTTTTAAAGTAGAACGTTCTTTGGAAAATTTCAAAGCAATATTCGCGTGTTACTTTTTGAATGTTTGTATTTGTTAAGTTCACATTAGAATTTCCTTTTCGTAAATCATTCTCTTTATGATAGTAAGGTAACAAACTTTTTAAGAACTCACGATTTTCCTCATAAGGTGCATCCGCTGTTTCGTTATACAAGTATAAAAGTGATTGATACAACGTGTAAGCAGCATTAAAAGCAGGCTTGTACGGGCTATCTTGAACTTGTTTAAATGTTTCAAAAGTAGGTTTTTCTACGACATCGAATTCCCCGCCAGTAACAGACTGAATGTGACTGCTTAATTTAACATCCAATGCTTTAAAATAATTGGATAACCGTTTGTTTACCGTTATAACTTTGTAGCCGTTATATATTGCACGGTTATCGTCGTCCTCGCTTGTCGAAATGACCGTTTGACTACCAAATAGAGAAGAAAATTGCTTTTCTAATGTGTGTTTTAATTCTTTCTTATTTGAGTCATATGTGTAGTTGTAAGAGCCGTGATTCAACTTATAGCTAATCGTATCAATCATACTTAGTTCATACAAATCATCTCGCATAAGGTTTTCTTTCATTGCTTGTAGGAATGTCTTCACCACAGTTGCGTTTTTAAATGCAGGAACTTCAAATTCATAAGATTTGGTATACGAAAAGCATGAAGTAATTTCTTCCGTTAATTCCAACGAACTGTTTAATAGGCGAGTCTTTGCGTTTGCTCCTTTGAGTTGAAAGGCAATTCCTTTCGCCACTTCTTTATGAGGGAGAAACTGTACGTTTTGGCTCAGAGAAGATAACATCTCTTCATCATCCAAACGTACATGGAACTCTAAAGGGAATTCATCCATTACAAGCCACTGAATGCCGTCAGAATGTTTTTCAAAGGGAAAGTTCTCTAATCCTACTGTGTCATATTCGCTTAAATTATAAAGTACATTAAATACTTCTCGAATAGATGTGTTTGCTTTTGACGTACGACCATGAATGTAATCCATCTTTTCATTTGTTTTCTTGTCCAATACGAATACTACTTTGTTTTCTTCAATAGAAGCACTTTTTAGAACCTTCGCCTTGGATAAGTCTTTGACTAGTTCAATTAACAAGTCTTGCACGCCCATATTACGTTGGAAGTTATTCAAAATAGGAACGAAATGTTTACCGTTTTCCTTGTATCCAAAGTTAAGTGATTTAGCGCTCATCGGAAGTTCAAGTACACTTCTGCAAAACGAATACATGTAATAGGTGTAAGGAACATTAACAATATGTTTATCTTTGTTCGCTACGCGAAAAGCATGTACTTTTGCCTCTAAATTATCATCTAAATACAGCATGTCTAATTCTTTTGCTGCTTCTTTAAATAAAGAATAATCTTGTTCTTTAAATAGTTTGCGTTGATAATTCGTCATTAAATGTTTCACTAGCTCAAGTTCAAACGGTCTGATGTGTTTGACGCATAATGATTTCAACCACATTTTGATGGCTTCTTTGTCGTTCATAGACAATAATGTTAACAGAATTTCTTCGTATGGATTTTCAAGCATGTTTCGGTCGCGATTTACGATTTGCTTTTTGAAAATAGAATACGAAAAGTCAGAACGTATTTCTTGAGATGACAGGGTGTTTACATAAATATGATTTGATGTACTTTCAGGAGCTTTATAAAGAAAATCATTTACTTTATTCAGCTCGTCGTTTAAAAACAGAAAACGTTTTTTTACATCATCTAAACAATTAGTTTCTAAGAAAATTTTAGAACCAACTGTGCGGTCATTGGTGATAATTTTGCTTTTTAGGATATTTGAGTTGAGTTTTTCATCAAATTCCAAAAAGAAAATTATTGTGTGACCAATCGTTTCGATAATAACTTTTTTGTTGTTACGAACGAGAACTAATGCTCCGAGTTTTAATCCTTCGCCATGTGTTCCAATTTTGTACGTAAACTCACGAGAAGAACTATTTCCAACAACTAAATCCTCTAATTTGATACCTCGTGTGCTTTGGTCTTCTAAAACAATCCAATCATCTACGGTATTAATCGTAAAATCGGTTTTGTTTTCGTCATAAGAGTTAGCCACGTATTCAGTTAGAGCTTGTTGCTCGTTCCAGTTAGGGACGTAGTTATCTGAAATTCCGTAACTAACGACTTTCCCTTCTGATTGCATTAATTCTGTGTAATAATGTTCAATTTTTTTCGTTAACATGATATTCACTCCGTGTTTTTTATTTTGTTCGCTTAAATTGTAGCAACGATTTTTAAAAATAGTGAAAAAGATAATGAATTCTTTTGGAAGTTGAATCAACTCGCTAGATACGAGGGGATGGAAATAAAGAGTAGGGGAAAACTAAAATCATGTCATGTAAATCAAATGTGGATGTTAAAAGCATAACAGAACTCGTACTAACAAATAAATAAAAAAGGTAGCGGTCGTTTAGCCGCTACCTTTAATCGTATATTAACTAACACATGCAAAGCAATTTAAGCTTTGCCGTGGCAGTTTTTAAATTTTTTCCCGCTTCCACAATAACAAGGTTCATTACGCCCGATTTTTTGTTTGTTTACAAAAGGCTTTTTCTTTTGTTCTTCTCCGTCTGATGCTAGCATAGCGGTTCCTTCTGCTACTTGTTCACGTACTAGCTCCATACGAAGCTGAGCTTTCATAATGAACATAGACACATCGTTATGGATAGAAGCGATAAGAGATTCAAATAATTCAAATCCTTCGTTTTGATATTCGCGAAGCGGGTCATTTTGCCCGTACGAACGCAAATGGATTCCTTGACGTAATTGGTCCATTGTATCAATGTGCTCAATCCATTTTTCATCAATGACTTTTAAAAGAATGACTTTTTCGAATTCTCGCATGTGTTCAGAAGATAGTTCTGCTTCTCGACGAGCGTATTCTTCAAGTACTTTCTCATGTAAAAATGTGATGATTTCTTTTGAATCCATTTCTACAAATTGCGAAATATCAAATTCAATGGAAGGGAAGTACATGGATAAAAGTTTCGTTTCAAGACCTTTTAAATCCCATTCTTCTGGTATTTGGTTAGAAGGGGTATATTGATGGACAATTGTGCTTAGAGAAGACGTAAGCATTTTTTCAATAGAGGGCTTTAGGTCATCTGAAAACAATACTTCTCTTCGTTGGGAGTAAATAATGTTACGTTGTTTATTTAATACATCGTCATAGTCTAAAATACGTTTTCGTGTATCAAAGTTGTTTCCTTCTACTCGTTTTTGAGCCGAGGAGATAGATTTGGTTACAATACGGTTTTCAATTTTTTCATCTTCGGATAAATTAAGTTTTGCCATTAAATTTTGGACGCTTTCAGAGCCGAAACGTCTCATAATTTCATCTTCTAATGAAAGATAAAAAACGGTTTCTCCATTATCGCCTTGACGACCTGAACGACCTCGTAATTGATTATCGATACGTCTTGATTCGTGTTTTTCTGTTCCGATAACGAATAACCCACCTAGTTCGTTTACGCCTTCACCTAGTTTAATGTCAGTTCCGCGTCCTGCCATATTTGTGGCAATAGTCACAGAGCCAAGTTGTCCTGCATCAGAAATAATTTCAGCTTCTTTTTCGTGGTTTTTCGCATTTAACACATTATGCTTAATGCCTGATTTTTTTAATAAAGAAGAGAGGTATTCAGAAGTTTCGATGTTTGAAGTACCTACTAAGATAGGCTGTTTTGTTTGATGAATTTCATTAATTTTTTGAACCACTTGACGGAATTTCGCTTTTTCTGTTTGGAAAATCAAATCATTTTGGTCTTTACGGGCAATAGGGCGGTTAGTAGGGATAACAATAACGTCCATCTTATAAATCTTTTGAAATTCAGATTCTTCCGTTTTAGCTGTACCTGTCATGCCTGACAATTTTTCATACATACGGAAATAGTTTTGGAACGTTACGGTTGCCATTGTTTGGCTTTCTTGTTGGATTTTAATATACTCCTTGGCTTCGATAGCTTGATGAAGACCCTCGCTATATCGTCTACCTGCCATTTTACGTCCTGTAAATTGGTCAATAATCACAACTTCTTGGTTCTCAACTACGTAATCAACATCAAGCTTCATGACATGATGCGCTTTTAAGGCTTGGTTAATATGATGGTTAATAGAAGAGTGCTTTAAGTCAAATAGATTCTCAATAGCAAATTGTTTTTCAGCTTTATGGATACCTTCATCTGTTAGTTGAACGTTTTTCTTTTTTATATCAACCGTGTAGTCGTTCTCTTTTTTCAATGACTTTACAAATGAGTTAGCTTGTTCGTAGAGGTGTGAAGAACTTTTTTTGGAGCCTGAGATAATAAGAGGGGTTCTTGCTTCGTCAATTAAAACAGAATCCACTTCATCGACTACTGCATAGAAAAGGGGACGCTGAACAATTTCTTCTTTGTAAGTTGCCATATTGTCGCGTAAATAGTCGAAACCATATTCATTGTTTGTACCGTATGTAATATCAGCATTGTAGGCAGTTTGTTTTTCTTCAAGAGAAAGTTCATGTGTATTCAGTCCAACAGTTAGACCAAGGAAGGTGAATAGTTGACCCATTTCTTCTGCGTCGCGTTTCGCTAGATAGTCATTGACGGTAATTAAATGAACACCTTTTCCCGCTAATGCATTTAAATAAAGAGGGAGAGTAGCCACTAACGTTTTCCCTTCACCTGTTTTCATCTCGGAGATATTGCCGTGATGAAGTGCAATTCCGCCAATTAACTGTACATCATAATGGCGCATATCCAATACGCGTTTTGACGCTTCTCTAACGGTAGCAAAAGCTTCAGGTAAAAGAGAATCAAGCGTTTCTCCTTTTTGATACCTTTCTTTGAAAGTAGCGGTTTTACTTTTTAATTCATCATCAGAAAGGGCGCTAAATTCACTTTCTAGATGATTAATGGTTTTAACCACCTTTTGATATTTATTTAGTGTTCGTTGATTAAAATCAAATAAACTTCCTAACATAAATGTATAACATCTCCTTAATCATGAAAAAACATATATAAAAGAAGAAAAAAAGACAATTCCTTATCTTCTTTTCTTCCCTTTCTTGGTCATTTTGCTTTTCTCTTTTGCTTGTTTTCGTTTTTTCATTAAATGCTTTTCACGTATTTGTTCTAACTGTTCATCGCGCTTTCCTTTTTTAACTTTCAATTTTCTCTCAATGTCTTTTAACTTCTGCAAGCGTTCTTGTTCGAATTTGTTGTAGTTTTCTTTAATACGTTCGTAAGCATTGTTTTCTTTTCTCTTGTCTCTAAAGTTCTCCATATCAGACACCCCCGTCTAGGTTGTAGCTAAAAAAAGATTTGGTGTCAAGATAAATAGAAGACATTCGTTACTTCGTTTGCATTGTAATGATTTCGTTCTCTTTCTTTTCTTTATGCGTTTCGAATCCGAATGAAATTAATGAATCGATAAGCGTTGAATAAGAGATACCTACTTCTTTAAATAACATAGGGTACATACTACTTGGTGTAAAGCCTGGAAGTGTGTTGATTTCGTTCACATACAATGCGTCTTTTTCTTCATCCCAAAAGAAATCAATGCGTGAAAGCCCTTTGCATTCTAATTTAAGGAAAGTTTTCTTGGCAATTTCCTGCATACGTTCCTTTACCGATTGTGGGATAGGAGCAGGGATGTGAAGTTGGGTAACATTTTGGTCTTCATATTTAGCTTGATAGTCGTAGAAATCTTTGGTTGTCGTAACTTCTCCAATTTCTGACGTTGTCACTTCTTTATTTCCTAATACACCGATTTCAAGCTCTCGACCTTTAATAAACTCTTCGACTAATACTTTTTTGTCAAAACGAGCAGCGAAATGTAACGCTTGTTTTAATTCACTTGTATTACGTACTTTGCTAATACCGACAGATGACCCTAAGTTAGCAGGTTTAACAAACATAGGGTACGTCAGGTATTGTTCAATTGACATCAAGATGTCTTGCTCGCGTTCTTTTATATCGCTTCGTTCAAAGTTCATATATAGTCCTTGAGGAATTCCATACTGTTGAAAAACGGTTTTCATTAAAATTTTATCCATTCCCATAGCGGAACTTGCGACACCCGAACCAACATAGGGAATATCCATTAATTCCAAGAACCCTTGAAGTGTTCCATCTTCGCCGTTCGGACCATGAATAGCAGGGAAAGCGACATCCATGTTAGCGAAGAACGTGACGAAGTTTTCTAGTACTGTATATGTATTCATATCTTCAAACTCAACGGAGTTAGCAGGTTGTTGGGTATAAGCTTCTTTTGTTAACCATTTTCCTTCTAATGTAATGTAAACAGGTGTTACTTTGTATTTTGTATAATCCATTGACTGTGAGATAGAAAAAGCGGTTTTAATGGATACATAATGTTCTCCACTTTTACCACCAAAGATTAAAGCTACGTTTTTCATGTTCTTCCTCCTAAGAATACTTTTAGTACCTATTTCAAATTTTTTAGAAAAAAGCCTTTATCTTTTTGAGTAGAATTTTCGTTACGAGCTAAAAACTTTTATTTTTCTGGAAATGATGGTATTATTTACTTATTAAGAAATTTTAAAAAAATATATAATTATAAAAGCATGAGAAGAAGGTGAGAAAAATGACAAAAATTATTAATTTTAAAGACATCTTACTACGAAAAAAGATGGAAGAAGAAAATAAAGCAGAAAAAATCGCAGGATATAGCCAAAAAGAATTCAAAATTGCAGCGACGGTTGTAAAACTTATTCACGACCATATGACTGAAGAACTAGAGGACCCACTAGATGTCATTCATTATCATGCTTCAACGCCTAAGTTGTTTGAACAAAACAGTGTACGTTTTGGCGGGGCTTTAGTAAGTATTTTGACATATTGGAATATAGATATTGAGAAAGTGGATTTTATCGGAAAAGAATTTTCGGCATTTCCAACAGTGGAAAGCATTTGTTTATACGTTAAAGATTTTGCAAGTTAAGTCCTTCCAAAATTTCGGAGGTGTGTATGTTGGATAAAAAAATATTTGAAACACTCAAATGCTCAATGAGTGAAGAAGACAAAAAAAGTTTTTTCAAAAAATCAGATATAGCTCCTGCTCAAGAATTATATCTGAAATTATTAAATGAACAGCGCTCAAAAAAAATTAGCTCAAAATAAAATGAGAAGGGGGACTCCCTTCTCATTTTTTATTTTTCTGTTTCGATATATATCCAACTATCAGGATGATAATTGTTAGCACCGCAGGGAATCCGTAATGAAGGTAAGGAGAGTGCAAATGAGCTTGTTCTAAAAGATATTCAATCTTTTTATCTCCTAATATCATTTCACCCGCTGTCCACGTTAAAATCCCTGCTCCAATGTAAATAATGATTGGGAGTTTATCCATAGCTTTAATAATAAGATTGCTTCCCCAAACAATAATAGGGATGGAAATGGCAATGCCTAATAAAATCATTCCAAAGTGACCGTGCGCAGCTCCTGCAATAGCAAGAACATTATCTAAACTCATTACAAAATCAGCAATGATAATCACTTTTATAGCGCTCCATAGAGTGGTACCTGAATGAATATTGTCATGCCCATCTTGCTGAATAAGTAATTTTACAGAAATCCATACAAGAAGTACCCCGCCAAAAGCCTGTAAAAAGGGAATTTTTAATAGCAGTACAACAATAAATGCCAATCCTAATCGTAAAGCGATAGCACCTACTGTCCCCAAAAGAATCGCGAGTTTTTGTTTTTCTTTTGGAACGTTTTTAGCAGCTAATGCAATAATGACAGCATTATCTCCGCTCATGACCAAATCAATTAAAATGATTTTCAATAGTATATCCCAATCCATATATAACACCCCCTACGAAGAAAACGCATTCATTTTTCTCTTCACCTTTTTACAAAGGGTTCCTTTTAATAAAAAGATGTTTGTATAATTTTTGCTTAACTTTCATCTTAATGGGATTCGAAAAAAAGGGGGAAAAGAAATGCTCAATGTCTATGGTTTCGCTCCACAAATAAGAATTAGTTACTGAGGTGCGTATCCAGTAAAAATAAAGGTCGTTAACAATTTGCTCGTCCGATGAATACAATGAAAAATCTCCATTATAACTAAGGTAAAAGCGAGAAATCAAATAGTCCAAAGATATATTAATACTCATTTTGCAGTTAAAAGGCAGTTCTTTGTATGACTTTTCCATTCTTTCACCTCATCTCAATAAAAAAAAGAAAAGGCGACGCCTTTTCTTTTATTCCATTACTCCCTGGGTATGTTTCCTAGGATATATTTTTCCCAATATGCTCTAGGCTAGCCCCCATTACCCGTCAGGTTCTGTTATTGATTAAACAAACGTTTTGCTTCAAGTTCAATATTCATCGCTGCATTGTAGTCGCGATGAATTCGAAAGTGACATTTGGAACATTTAAATGTACGTAAGTGAAGAGGAATGATTTCTTTGTTCCCGCATTTTGAACATGTTTTCGTAGAGGGGAAATAGCGACTAACTTCTATGACGTGTTTTCCTCTTTCAGTAGCTTTATACTTTAGTAGTTTTACAAATAATCCCCACGATGCATCTTGAATTGACTTGGAAAGCCGACGATTTTGCTTCATTTCTACGATGCTTAACTTTTCAATTCCGATGACATCAAATTCATTTGTTAAATAGGTTGTCAGTTGATGCAAAAAGTTCATACGAGAATGGTAAATTTTTTTATGTACTTTCTGTACTTTATATAATTGTTTAGACCAATTAGAAGAATTCCTTTCTTTACGTGCTAAAGATTTTTGTTCTTTCTTTAGCTTCTCTTCCATCGTTCGATAAAATCGAGGATTAGAAACTTTGGTTCCGTTTGATAAAATAGCGAAATCTTTTAAACCCACATCAATTCCTAAAAATGTAATCTCTTTTTTTTGAGGAGGGGGTTGAATGTCCTGAGAAAGAATAACGTGCATAAACCAACCGTCTATTTTTTTAATCAGCTGGACAGCAGATATATGACCTGTAAAAGAACGGCTATTACCATAAAGTAATGGTTCCAAGTCAGGAATAGAAAGATAACTTTCATATTGGTTGATAGTAAATCCTCGCAATAAAATAATCTTATCGGCTTCTTTTTGATAAGCGGGGAATGAATGGCGTAGATTTGCATTACTCAGTGTATAAAACATGTTCACGACGCACGAGTTTAGATATACTATATTGATATTTTGTAGTTTGGTGTGTTTTTTTTGGAAAACAGGAAGCTGTTGAAGCATCTGTTTAAGAGGTATCAACTTTTGATATGTGTCGTAGTAGTTCTTTATATAATAAAGGTAAAGGTTATAACAAAAAGTAGTCTTTTCTAAAATGTCATCTAACTCATGAGCTTCTTTTTCGGAAATTTTTAATTTATAGGTGAAAGTTCTTGATATTTTCATTCTTGAAGTTGCAAATTCAAGGGTATGGCAAGTATAAAAAGATTTAAATGACCCTTAATTTCGCATTTCCCCTCCTTTGTAAAGTTCTGTATATATACATAATAAAAAAGAGAGGATTTCCCTCTCTTTTTTATTTTGCTAAATAATGTTCGATTCCGTTGGCAATTCCTGTAGCAGCTTTGGTTTTGAATTCGTTGTTTTTCAGTTTTGTTGCATCGCTAGGGTTTGATAAAAATCCTAACTCTACTAAAGTTGCAGGCACTTTATTACTGCGAAGAACCGCTAAATTGCCATATGCAACGCGACGATAATGCAATCCTGTCGCTTGTACATAATCGTTTTGAACAGAAGTAGCTAATCCAATACTATTTGAGTTGTAATAGAAGGTTTCAGCGCCATTCGCTGCGCTACTTCCTGAGTTCGTATGAACACTAACAAATGCTGATGCATTTAATTTGTTAGCAACTTGAGCGCGACAGACAAGGTCACTACTTAATGAACCAGGAGTACAATCTGTATCGCCGATACGTGTCATAACAACCTTAGCGCCTTTGCTTTCAAGAATTGCTTTTGTTCGCATAGATACATCGTAATTCAAAGTTTTTTCTACAATGCCGTTTCCAACTGCACCAGGGCGATTATTACCGTGACCTGGGTCTAAAACGACGACTTTACCTACCAATGTTTTTGAAGACCCTTGAGTTGGTGGCGTTACAGGTGTAGGTGTAGGTGGAACAGGAGTTGTAACTGTTCCTTCAACTTTCAGTACTTGATTCGTTTTAATTAGGTTAGAAGTTAGCCCGTTTAATGCTTTTAATTGGTCAACAGTTAATTGGTGAGATGTAGCAACACTGAATAAAGTGTCTCCTGATTGTACTTTGTATGTGTCGGTTGGTGTTGGTGAAGAGGGCTGTGAAGGTTCTGAGGGTGCATCAGATGTTAATTGAATGTATGAAGTGCTTACATAACCTGTGCGAGTTCCATACTGAACTTTGTACCAATTTCCTGTTTTACTAACAATTGAAACCACAGCACCTTGTTTTAAATAGTCGATATCTTTGTAGCTCGTAGAAGGGCCGCTACGTACAGTTAGACGATAACTGGTTACTTTCCCTTGGTTTGCTGTTGAATCGTTGTTAGAAGGTGTAGTTGATACGTTTAAATAGCTATCATATACGTAACCCTTTACATCTTGGAATTGAATATAATCCCAAGACTTGCCTTGATTCAGCACATCCACAGTATCGCCTTTGTGCAATACTGCTTTAATCTTTGCTTTACTGGAAGCTGATTCTCTTACATTTAGCATATAAGCTCCTTGTACAGTTCCTTTTTGATTCACTGCAAAAACTTCTTTTGTCACCATACAAGACAAAGATACTAAAGCAAAAGATGCAACCATAGTACATAATTTCTTCATGGTAAAACACTCCTTTTCGAAAGAGAAAAGTCGGTTCCAAACTTAAATTTGAGATGGTAAAAGGAAGCGACAAAAAAGCTCTTCAAGAATGTCCTTCCTCGAAGAGCTTGCGTTTCCTTTCTTAAAACAAAAAAATCACTTATTTTTTATGAAGTAATATGAAGGCTCCATCAGGAGTGAATAATATTTTTTCTCCAACATTTTCATTAAAAAACATATCTTTTTTATTATAAATCAGTTGTTTTGTATAGTGTTCGTTTAATAGAATCTGTGAAGTGACAGAGTCGATAAATGATGTATTTTTATCATTAGTTAATACAAAGCCTCTAGGATTTGATTTTAAATAAGGTTTCACTTCTGTAGTCCAACCATTCACTACTAATATGTAAGAGGAGCGAGGACATCCTTTGGATGTTTTTGCTGTCCATCTTTTTTCTTGCTGATTCCAATGAATTCTTGTTTTTATGGGTTTACCGCTTCTACTGCTTGTCAATTTATTCACCTCGCAATTAATATACCTGAAGAAAATTTTAAAAAACATAAGAAAAAACTGATATTGTCTCATCAGTTTTTTCTTTTTAGTCCATATTGATATTTTTTTTCATTAATTTTCTTGGACCATACAATTTTCCCTTTTATTTTAATTGTTTCATTCTTATCGTTAGCATAGTGTAGTTCAATTTTGCTTTTTCCAATAGGCTTTGAGGTTTCAAATTTTAAACCAGTATCACTAATATCTAATACTGTTGTATAGATAATATCTTTTGGAATCATGATAAGCCCTTGATACTCCACAATTTCTCTTTTGGTTTTTCGGTAATTATTTTCAATATGTACTTCATCAATTAAAAATTCGTAATAGCGTTGGTCTTCAGAAGAGATTTCTTCGTGAAAAAGAAGAGAGAATGAATAAACAAATTCTCCGTGGTAATAAGAAACGCTTACTTCTTCTTCTGACGTAAATGCTACTTTTTCATTGTTTTGATAGGGGATATTAGTGACTAACGTTTTGTTATTTCCGCTAATTATTTTTACTTTTAAAGCAGAATTGAATTTTGAACTTAATAGTTCAGCATCAATATAATAATCCATATGCACTCACCTCTTTCTTCTCTTTATAAACAAATAAGGAAAAAATCAAGAAAAAAGGTAATGAATTTAAGGGGCGTTCATAAAATAGCACTAAAAGGGGGAGTTGAAGCATGACAAAAAGCATCGATGTGATTAAACACAATGTGAAAATACTCTCTGAAAACAATCCCGAAGTAAAAGAATGCTATAACTTACTTTTGCTCACATATTGGGAGCGTTTTGAATTAGCTGAGTCCTTAGGTGATTTAAAACGGTGTACACCTGCCGAATCCATAACAAGAGCGTTTCGTTCTTTAGTGAAGAAAGGTGAAATAGTTTTACCCGAGGAAATTAAAAAAATGAGGAAAGAAAAAAGAAAGGAATATCATAATTATTATGCACAAGAGGTGGAAGTTTAAATGAATCAAGTACTATTAAGACTAGTGAATTTAGCTATGGAATTAGAAGAAATCGAAGAAAGGGATATGATAAGATTAATTAATCTTTTAAAAAGAGAAAAGTTTAAATTTGAAACAAAAGAGCAGCAAGTGTGCGTAGAAGTGCAGGGCAAAAGTATTAATTTATATGCCGAAACTGTTTGCACTCAACCACTGTGGAATATTATTGATGGACTAAATAATAGCAAAAAAGATGCAGTTTAATCATGCATCTTTTTTTCTTTTAAAATGATTTCTTTTAGCAATAAGATGTTTTCTTCAGTTTTTTCTTTTTCGTTGAGTATAACGTAATCACATAAATCTTTTGATGCACTTTCTTCTTCGTATTTTTGAACACGACGTTCAATTTGCTCAAGGGTATCGCCACGGTGTTTCATGTTTTGTATTGCTGTATTAATATCGATATCTAAGAAAATGGAAATGTTTTTTGGAAAAAGTTCTTTGTATCGTCTAATTCCATTTGCCGTTAAAATAATATAGACGTGGTCTTCTTCTAGTTTTTGGGAAAGCTCTTCTTTTGGTAATCCGTAATAGACACCTGCAAATTTATCCCACTCAACAAATTCGTTGCATTCAATTCCTTTTTTAAATGCCTGTTCTGTCTTAAAGAAGTAATCAACCTTATGCTTCTCGCCATTTCGTGGCACACGGCTTGTTGCAGTTCGGAGTTTCTGCTCGGGACGAAAAAGAAGATTGCTAAAAAAATTCTTTCCGCTTCCGCTAACTCCTCCAAATACAAAAATTTGATGCCACATTTCTTCGGGTGTTAAAAAAGTGTTACGCACATTTTTCATCTCCTTTATGATAAGTATGTTCTCGTATTATAACGCACAAATTTAATAATAAAAAAAATCTCTGACTAAAAGAGATTTTTTTTATAGGAAGGGTCCAAATGGGTATCGATAAACCGTTCCATTTCAGCTGTTCCATAATGCTCATTCAAAAGGGACATATAAATATTTTGAGAAGGTCTGTCCATTCCTAGTTTATGAGATTCTTTCATTATACGTTTATGAATATGAGAAAATATTTCGAGTAAATCAGGGTCGTAGCTAGAGCCTTTATACTGATTTAAATCATCAATTACCGCGTATGAGGGACCGCCTTCTTTATAGCATCGTTTAGACATGTATGCATCGATACTATCTGATATTCTTGTGATACGCGCGTGAAGAGGGATTTCATCGTAATAGTAACCACCAGGGTAGCCAGTGCCGTCAAAATTACAATGGTGGTACTTTGCGGTTTCAATTAACTCTTTTTCAGCGTTTATCTTTTCTAACAATGTACCGCCTCCTGCGGTATGCTTTTTCATTTCTAAATACATTTCCATCGTATAAGAGTGAGGATAGTTAATAAATTCTTCACTCATGCCAATTTTGCCGATGTCATGAAAAATTCCGCATTGAAACAAAAGATAAAGCATTTCTTTTGGTAAACCAAGCTCTATTCCAATTGCTACGTTTAACTGAGCTGTACTCAGTGAATACTTAAAGCTATTTGAATCATGTTGATTCAAGAGGTTAATTAAGTCTTGTTTAGATGTGGTATTTTGAAAGTCTACGTGGGATAGAGAATAATAAAAAGACATAAAAACACCACCTTTACATAAAAACACACCATACAAAGGGTAAGAAAGCGAAACGATTCGCTTTCTTTATTGTTTATATGATGTTCACTTTGTCAACCTTTGCATCTCGTTTTTTTAAAACATGACATTTTCTGCATCTTGGTTGATAGGAATCGTTGGCTCCCACAAGAATTAATGGGTCATCCTCGTAAGCAGGTTCTCCCTCAATAAGGCGTTGAGGAAGAATAGCAGGTTCTCCGCAAACATGACATTTGCTTAAATGACGATGATTTTCGTCTGAAATTGCCATTAAGTCTCCCATGGCGCTAAAGGGCAAGCCACGAAAGTCCTTCTCTAAACCTGCGACTAAAACAAATCGATTCTCGCTTACATATCGATGCAACAACTCAACAATTGCCCAATTATCTTTTTCACTTTTTTCAGAAAAAAACTGAACTTCATCAATAATTACAACATCTAATTCTTGTTCATTGACAAGCTTGTCCAAACTTTCAACCGTACCAACAGATGTTGCAGGGTAGCGTAAGCCATTGTGACTCGCAATATATCCTTCTTTTTCGTATCTGTTATCAAAATTATGAACAAAAGCGCCAATTTTTAGGGGCTTAAAAGATGTTTTTCTCTCTTTGCATTCTATTTGTCGAGCTTCCTCGTTTTCCAAAATATCGTAAATACGATTAATTAATGACTCGGATTTCCCTCCAAACATATTTCCTGTTTCGCATATCATATATCCAAAGTCCATACCTGGGACACCGCTTTTAAATACAGTCATAGGACGTCTCATTCTCATGTATAATCCTCCTACTATCATAGTTGTTTTATTCTTGAACGATTATAACACCTTTTCAAAATAAAAGTGTAAATAGATTTGAAAAAAATATTTATTTTATTAATATTTGTATCTGTTCCCCAAAAGAAGGAGAGTGTTATTATGAAATATAGTATATTTGTTGAAGGAGAGACTGGAAAATTCCAAGAATTTGATAGTGAATATGAATTTTCTACAGAAAAAAACAGTGGACACCTTATGCACGTAAAAAAAGAAGATAAATTATATTCTTTAAAAATAAAACAAGTGGTAATGCACGAGATAAGGAATAATGAACACAATATCCGAATTGATTGTGAGTTTCATAAATTCTTCTAGTGATAAACTGAATAAAATGAGGTGATGAATTGTACGACATGTATTTAAATTTGTTCGTAGGTCACTTGGACAACAACAACTTTTCGACTCGAACAAAGCGTGATTACACAAGAGAAATAGAACGATTCTTTGACTTTTTAACCAACGCAAATGTTACAGATATTGAAGGTTTAAAGCCGTTACATATCGATTTATATATTAATGGAATGATTCAAAAAGGAAATACATCTGTTACAAGAGAGAAAAAAGTATATACACTCCGTACGTTTTTCAATTTTATGTATACACGGGACTACATCTCAAAAAATCCGATGGACAAGATTGATAGAATCAAAACAAAAGATGCTGACAAAAAAACTCATGAAGTGTTAACAGATGCAGAATCGGTCAAGTTAATGGCAACAGTTGAGCAATATGCAACAGATAAAGAGAAAAGTAGATTACTTATTTTAATCATGCTGAAATGTGGGCTGCGAGTAGATGAAGTTCGAAACTTAAAAAAAGAAGATATTAATATTAAAAAAAGAACAGTGACAGTTATTAATGGTAAGGGCGGGAAGAATCGAGTAGTCCCGCTTTTTAATGAAATGGTCAGTGATATGAAAGTGTTATTAAAAGGAAAAAAAGATGAAGACTTTGTCTTTTTAAACCGACATGGGAATCAAATGAGTGAAAGAGGCATTTACGGATTTGTCGTTAGATACGTGAAAAAAGCTAAAATAAAGAAGGCTATTACGTGCCATGGTCTTCGTCGAACATGTGCTACCGAGCTTATTCGAAATGGAGCAAGCATTACAAGCGTACAGCGTTTTTTAGGTCACAGCAGTATTTCAACAACTCAAATATATGTCCGTCAAACAGAAGACGAAATTTTGGATGAGATTCGAACGAAATCCAAAAATATTTCAAAAAGGGTTTTAAAAGATACTACGAAAAAAAAGAAAGAAAATAGTTAAGGAGTGAAGGTATGTCCGTTGAAGAAGCTTTAGCCGAATTTAAACAACACGATGACAACATGAAACAGTCATTAAGACGATTGCGAGAGGAAGTGAAGCGAGAAGGGTCTATCAAAATTCAAAAGCATATGCTTGAAGATGACTTTGTAGAAGCGAATAAAATTATGAAATTGCTTGAAGAAATTGTTCAAGTAAATTGGGAATCGAATTCCGAAAAGATTACCACTTACATACGAAAAATGTTTGTTGAAGGAGAAAGTACCCCTACTTTGTTTGATAGACAACATGATAAGAATGAATTGACGGAGGAAGAAAGGCTCATTTTACGTGATATTTATCAAACAAATGCATCAAAGATTAGTGAGTTAAACCATCAGGTTTCTGATTCTATGGTATGGACACTAAAGTCTAAGGGTTGGTTAAATGTTGAAACCGTAAATTGGAAACAAGAACAATATCTCGTGTTCAATTTAACGGAGAAAGCATTAAAAATGGTACAAAGCTTGTTGATAGCTGATACAAAAGTAGATATAGTGGTGCCAAAGGCTGAAGAAATTCACAGTAAAGAAGAAAGGGAACCTTTATTTATTTCAAATGAACAAAGGCTTGCTGGATGGGGCTTTCAAGTTGTGAATTCATCTGATTATGATGCTATTGAATTCTTATTGGACGAAAAATCATGCTACTTAATTCACTTCACAGAAGAGACCATTGAAGAAAAATTAAATGCGTATTCTCATTTGAAAAATCTAGCTTTTATATTTAACGATAAAACAGAAGCTCAAAAAGCTTTAAGCACTATTTATCGATGGGTTGATAAAAATACAAAAAATAGTCGATACATGACTATCAACATAGGGCTTCAAGAAGAACTATCTAGAACAAAAACTTTTACACCACACCGTTTTTAAATTAAAAACGGTGTTTTTTTCTGCTCTCTGTTTTTTTCGTGGTAGAATAATTGAAACTTATCAACAAACAGAGAGGAATGTTTTTTATGAATACACAAATCAACACACAAAAAAAGGAAAATATTGCGTTTAAAGAATTGGATGCGAAAGCTGTCTTAGACTTAGCTAGAAAAATCTACGAAAATAACTTTTATGCTGTTTGGGCGAGAGAAGTCTTGCAAAATTCAGTGGATGCATTGAGTAAAAATGTACGCATTCAAAATGAGTTAGTGAAAATAATTGAAGAAAATGCACGAACAAAAGAAGATGAAGAAAAAATGATTACCAAATTAACTGTTCAAGACGACGGATGTGGGATGACAGAAGATGTCATTCGAAATGCATTTTTAGCTCTTGGTGGCAGCAGTAAAGTAAGTGATACCGCTGTAGGAGGGTTTGGAATTGCCAAAGTTATTGTCATGAATGGTGACTGTAAAGGACCTTCTCCTTTTGGGAAAGATGTTTATTGGTTCGTTGAAACAACTGCGGAAGAAAATGGGGAACTAAAAACCTACTATTTTGATAGTGAAATGTTGGATAAAGAACCACTAAAAGAATTAGAGCCAAAAGAAAAAGTAGGGACAATTATTACTGTATACCGACAAAAACGTTGTTTCCAGCGCGATATTACACATGTATTGGAGAATTCAAATGTCGCAGCTAATTTATTTTACAATGACATTAAAATGACTCAGCTGAAGTACGCTCGAAAAGTAAAAGATATTACACCACTTGACTGGTGTGATGTGTATTACAAACCGAATAATATTTTATCACATCAACGAAACTATGCAATTGTTCGAATCGGTGGCGTTTATCAATTTACTCGGTATGTATCTGACCGTATGCACGGAACAGCTGTAGTAGAAATAAAGAGTAAATATAAGCCTTCTGAAGATGGATACCCTTTAACGCCAAATCGAGAACAGATAAAAAGCGAATTCAACTACCGTAATGAATTAGATGGGATTCTAAGCACACTGAATACACCCGACATCATAGAGGATGAAGAAGAGCCTTATGTATTTGAAACTATTTTCAACGCAAATTTCTCTCCTGAACTGGAAAAAGACATTAACTTTGAAACCAAAACGAAGCGAGCAAGAGAAATTAAGCTTTTTGGTTTGTCAGAAGAAGAAGTAAAGGAACAAAAGGTTTGGGAATCAGAAAATGACTTTTATGAAGAACGCAAAGCTGAAAAAGAACGTAAGAAAAAAGACGGAGAAGAGTTTATGTCTGAACTAGAACGTTATGAAGCAAAAAAAAGAGATGAAGAGAATAGACAACGTTTGCAGCTCAAAAAAGCACAACAAAGTTTTCATGATTGGAACCAATCTCATCCCTCATTGTTTACAGGATTTCGTTCGCATATTAATAAAAGAACCGAAATTAATTCTCATAAAGAGCTAGATGTAAATATCGAATCTATTAGCGTTCGTCGAAATCGGAGTTTCAAGAAAAAACCTGACTTATATTCGGAAAAAAATCTTAAAAGATTGTATTGCTTTAAAGTATTCATTGAAATGATTTTTGAAGCAGCAGGAGAATCAATGTATCGTTTCCCGTACCGTGTAGGATGGGTACTGGAAGAAGGTACAGATGCTTGTTATTACTATAAAGACGGTGAACGTTATATTCTGTTTAATCCAGTAGGTGTTAAAACATCTCAAACGTATATCTACGAGTTTGTTTCTCGAACAACGCAAATATTGGTACATGAATTATGTCATGAAACCCACAGATACCATGATGGAGCGTTCACAAGAAAGTTTCATCATATTATGAACAAAGCTGTTAATCCATACTTTATGGAATATGTAAAGGTAGCAAGAAAAATTCTACACTAAAAACCGCTTATCTAATGGGTTTAATGTGATGGAGGGAACTATATGCATGTAGACCATGTTCATTCTTTTAGCTATCAACATCAACGGTCTCATCAGAACAATAAACGAAAATCGACTGAAATGCTAAAAGAAAAAAAGAAGCAAGGTGACAGTGTCGTAATTTCGTCAAAAGCATATGAATTATTTAAAAATAGTCAAAAAGAGATGTGATGCACATCTCTTTTTTTGTAAAGAAGGGAAAAAAGAAAAACCATTACACATAGACAATAAGTGAACTATTCGAAGAAAGAGATGTGTAATTATGAATATAAAAATATTTTTAAGTATCACCAAAAAGTCAGCAATTGATGTAAGTGCATCACTTCATAAATATGAAGAAAAAAGAAATATGGAAGGGAAAGTGGTAGAAGAAGTATACCGAGGAAAGATTATTTTTTCTATCACCCAAAAAGGAGACGACGGAAAAGCAGCTCATATGAATGGCCGCAAGAGGTATTTAAACGGATTCATGGATAAGTCCACTGCAAAAGTTATTTTTAAAAGTATAGCAGACGACTCCTTTGTAACAAAGTTTGGAAAGGGTGGTATTCAAGATTTCGGGGGTTCAGAAACAGAAGATGGACAGTTGCGAGCAAGAATTCTTACTATTACCCCTCACATTAACGAGGAGAATCTACTTACTCACTATATCTTTGAAATACAGGAAGGTAGAGGAGAGAAAAACCGTTTAGGGATAGGTGCCAAGATTTCAGGTAAGCCTGATGTAACTGCTAAGAGTTGGGTGTCGTATATTGAAGCACAAAAAATGGCGGTAGAATTGTTAGATTATATCCATGCACAGGAGATTGTTAGTACGTTTAATGGAAAACCGTTACATACAATCAAATATGGGAAAGAAGGACGACCTGATATTCAAGAGTTAAGCCCTAACTTTACCATTGAACTTGAAAGCAAATTTAAAGGAGAAAAAATTGCAGACTTATCGGATAATGACTTGGAGTATTTAATTTCAAAAACTAAAAACCAAGAAGATAGCAAGATAAGAGATATTTATTCGCACGCAGTTGAGGAGAAAAAAAAGCGAACAGGCATGAACTTGTAGGAAGTTTTTTGGTTTCCACCTAGACAAAGAGGAAAAAACGAATATAAACAAAAATAAACAACAAAGGGGGAATACCATCTTGGACAGTAGTAGTTTTGGATTAATTATGGTTGTAATCCTATTAATTTTAACAGCTTTCTTTGTGGCTGGTGAATTTGCTATTATTCGTGTTCGAAGGACGCGAATCGACCAACTCATTTCCGAAGGGAATAAAAAAGCTGTAAAGGTAAAACGAATTCTGGATAATTTAGATGGATACTTGTCTGCCTGTCAGTTAGGGATTACCATTACTTCATTAGGATTAGGTTGGGTAGGGGAACCTGCAGTTGCTTATGTGTTCCATCCGTTGCTCAATTCACTCCATTTAAGTGATTCTCTGTTGCATACAGTATCGTTTATCTTGGCGTTTGCTGTAATGACTTTTTTACATGTTGTGCTAGGTGAATTAGCGCCAAAAACAGTTGCGATACAAAAATCAGAACAACTTGCTTTATTCTTGGCAAATCCGTTAATTGTGTTCCATAAAGTTATGTATCCAATCATATGGGCACTAAATGGGTCGGCTAATTTATTAATTAAAGTAATAGGGCTAAAGCCTGTTAGTGAAGAAGAGCAACATACAGCAGAAGAAGTAAAAATGATTGTTTCGACCAGTTCAAATTTAGAGCCTGAGGAACAACAAATGATTAGTAAAATTTTTGATTTCCACGAACGTTTCTTACGTGAAATAATGATTCATCGAAAAGACATGGATTGTGTGTTTTTAATGGATACCGTGGAAGAAAATTTAGAATTCATTCGCAATAGCACCCACTCTCGTTTCCCTGTTTGTGGAGAAGATAAAGATGATATTTTAGGATATGTAACGTTAAAAGAGATTTATCATCAAAAAGAAAGCGGCGAAATCGATTTTAAAGAAATTATCCGCGACCTTCCTAAATTATATGAAACAACATCTATTAAAAAAACGTTGCGTATTATGCAAGAAAATAAACATCAGATGGCAATTGTCGTTGATGAATATGGTGGAGTTTCAGGGCTAGTAACGCTTGAGGATATCCTAGAAGTAATTGTAGGTGAAATTCAAGATGAGTTTGATAATGAAATTGAATCTTATCAAATTACCAAAGAAGGAACGCTTGTAGAAGCAAGCGTCTTAATTGATGATGTCAATGACAAATTTGGAATGAACTTAGAAGAAATAGATGGCGTGGATACTATTGGAGGATATATCTTAACTAAAATTGATGAAAAACCCACTGTAGGGATGAGCATTGAATTAGACAAATATCATTGTAAGATTGTTGAGATAGATGACCACCGCATCGTATCTATTTTGTTAAACGAGAAAGAAGAAGTTGCTCCTTTAATGGAAATTGAAGGTTAATAGTGAGAAAGCATCGTTGAGTTAACGGTGCTTTTTTATATACAAAAAGAGCTTTTCATTAAGAGAAGCTCTTTTTGTGTGTGGATATATTCGAATGTAACTTTATACCATTAATTGCTCGATGTCGCCTGCTAAAATCTCAAATAAAATATGAGCAAGAATTTCTTCTGCAGGAATTTCAGCTAGCGATTTTTCAGAAAGTGAAAAGTTTAAATAAATAGACCACATTTCATCGGTAATGAGATTGTATGGCTGGTCTTCGTCTACTTCATAATAAAAGTCCTCGCTCGATACTTCCTCATTAGGTTCTGAAAATAACTGTAAATCAAGCTCAATTTGATAATCTGTTTCTTTGGGAGTGATATTTGAAATTTTCCAGTATTCTAACTTGAAAAAGACGTGGTCTTCGTCGGGATAAAATTCTTTTAACATGTCTTCAACTTCATACCACGTAGTTGTTTTTATTAATTCGTAAAGCGTTTTAGACAACGATATCACTCCTTTAAGTAGATACTCTTTTGTTTAGAAAAAAGTCAGAAAATCCTTGTTACGCTTCAATATAAAATTGATTAATAAAGGAGCCGATTGGACTTGTCATAATTAGAGACATGGAATCGCGGGTAAAAGGGTTCTCGTTTTCTAGTTTTTTTGTGTCGCCTATTTTACATTGTATTCCTTGTTGAGATAATTCAGTAATTGCATTTCCTTTAGTCATTTCAATAATTTCTTGTATAGCACTTAACCCCATTTCATCTAGTTCTGTGGGTTTTGTACCTGTCATTTTTTCCACTAGAAAAAATGCAACCTCTTCGCTAAAACTAATGCCATAAAAACCTTTTAAACCTTCAATTGCTTCAAAATAAAACGTATATGCATGGTCATTTTCAAGACCTACCGTTTTTCCTGTATCACCTTTTTCAACGTCAACCATTGCAACCATTTTTAAAACATTTGCAAAGGAAGACAGAAAAGGATTTACGTGAGTTGCCTTCATTTCAAATTCCTCCTTAAATATTAAACGACTTTATCAGGTGAAATGGATTGATAAAAGGGAGAAGGTGCTTGTTGTTGGGTAAATGGGTGGGGGTGATGAGCGATAAGTTGAAAAATGATGTTACACAAAAATAAGAACGTCAATAGCCAAAGGGCTTTTTTACAAGCTCGTATAGTGATATTCATGTTAGTTCACCTCGATGAACCATTTTATACTTTTTCTTGTGTTTGTAAATAAAAAGAGACGATGTAAAAAAACGCCTCCTTTTTATGTGTTACATGTTGATAATAGCATTAAAAATATCTTTTCTATATATTTGAAACGATTTATTTGTAAATATATAGACATTAAAAAGGGATGCAGATGAATTTCATTCTGCATAAGTAAGGTGATTGTATAAAAAGAAGCTAAAATATTACATCCGAATCGGAGAAAATAAGGGGAAAATAAAAAAAGAAGCTGTTATCTAACAAAAATAGTTAAACACTTTTTCTTATAGAAAATAAAAACATGCTATAATGTAAAAAAATAACAAAACAATAAAAATGAGGTGGAAGTATGGCGAAAGTAATTTCAGCAGGCTTAATTTTAACAGACGGAACTAAATTCCTAGCTTGTCACTCTACACACAACTGGTTCTTTGATTTACCAAAGGGAACCGTAGAATTTATGGAATCGCCTAAAGATGCGTGTATACGTGAAGTAAGAGAAGAAACGGGAATGAAAGTAAACGGAAATTCACTTATTGACTTAGGAGAACATCAATACAATGACTACAAAACGTTACACTTATTTGTCCAACTTAGGGAAGACCTTCCAAGTGTTGAAACGCTAAAGTGCAATGCCTTTTCTTTCAATCAGGAAAAAAAATCGTATTTTCCTGAGGCAGACGGATTTCGATATATAGATGTAGAAGAAATTGATAACTGTTTCACTGAAAATATGTGCCGTGCTTTGCGTGAAGCGTTTGAAAAGATTAAAAACGTATATAGAGAGAATACAAGCCCACAAACAATTATGGTATAAATTAAAATGAAAAAATAGATGTCGTGCACCTATATGCATATCGACATCTATTTTCTTTTATTTAGCCTCTTTTTTTAGTGCGGCTTTCTTTTTTTTATTCTTCTTGATTAACGATAGGGCTTTTAAAAAATAAGTAAAAAATTTATTTGACTCTTTAAGCGTTTCTAAAAGTGGTTTGAAAATAGAAATGGACATTTTGACATGTTGAGTGATTTCGTTGACTTGTTTAGTTGTCTTCTCTACCTCGTTCATCACATTGCTTACCTTTATTAGTAAACGCACAAGATAAATTGTGATTAGCACTACACATAAAGTTCCAATCATCGCGCAGATTTCGTATATACTCATTGATTCTACACTCCTCTCGATTCTTTTGGAATGTTTCTTCCTACACCTTTATCCAGTAAACGCATTACTCTTTGAGCTTTTTGTACATAAACTTCGTCGCTAAAAAGGGGATGAGTTGATAAATAGAGGTAGTCATTATAACGGTCTAAAATACGGTCAATTTGTGTAGATATTTCGTGTGGCGTTTTTATTCTTGTTATCTTTTTAGGGATAGGGATGACTTTTCTCAATGAAGTAGAATGTGTAGCACGTAAGATATTGGGAGAAGAAACGATTTCATTTATTATTTCGCTATTAAAACGATTTAACATTCTTAAGATGTTTCCTTCGTTTTTCATGTGAAATATATGTTCTTCTTTCAAGCCTACTACGCCTTCGATATAGATAAGATGCGCATCGCTATTTTCCTTTTTAATTTCAACACGCTTTCCAAAATCTAAAATAGAAATGAGCATATGGTATTGTTCTTCGTTAAACGATAAAATGACGTTTCGAACAGAGTGTTTATCCTTTTTAGAAATTGCGCGTGTAAGTAATTCAAGATTTTCTTGATAACGCATAAACAACACACTCCTTACTTTGTTGTTTATACGAATTTTAATGGGTAAATCAAGATTTTCTGAATCATTTTTCCCATATGAAATGAAGAATGTCTTGAATGTCTTCCTCTTGGAATGGTTTTTTTACAAATTTTTTAGCGCCTAAACTTAGCACCTTTTCTTCCATGCGGTGATTAACCATAGAAGAAAAGATAATCACCTGTGCAAGTGGGTTTTGTTTTATCATTTGTTCTAAAACCTCTACACCGTTTAGCAAAGGCATAGAAATATCCAAAATAATAAAATCAGGTTTTTCATCAACGTATAAACGGAGAGCTTCTTCTCCATTTGTGGCTTCAATGGTCGTTATACCATCATCACCTAACATTTTTTTTATTAACAATCTCATAAACATTGAATCATCGGCTATTAATATCTTTTTCACTGATAGCCCCCCTTTATGCTCATACTAATTTTTTTGCAAAAGAAATCAAGTTATTGCGAGATTTATCCTAAAAAATGTTTTTTCTAAAAAAAAGAGAATGAAGAAATGTGTCCTCGTTTTATTCTTGTTTTTAATACGATACAAAAGGGGAGTTTATTATGATGCATTTTGAAGTGGGGCTTTGTCAATTGAAAACCAAAAAGGAGATGCTAGAGAGCTTCCTTCAGGACAATTACATGCGCTTTTATAAAAAAGAAAAACTAAAGCATGTTACGCGCAATGATAAAAGATTACCGAAAATTAAAGTAACCGATGACATCTTTTCAGTGCAAATATGGTTTAAAGATAAATCAAAGGCAGAACATAAAATCTTCGTCGACGGTTCTGTTTCATTAAACGATATAACTATACACACTATTACAATTAACAAATATTCATTTAACGAATATGAATACGCAAGCTTTTTAGAAGTGTTAAAAAAACTTACTTCTATTTCGGACGGGTATATGCTCGCATCGACAGATGACAAAGCGCAAAAAATTGCAAATGGTGAAATCTATCAGTACAAGCAGCTATTAGACGAAGTTTTTTCGAAAATTGATTTAGAAAATAATGAAGAAATAGCTACTTTATATGATTGGATGTTAAAAGTAGACAAAAAAGACCAATAGAGATGCTGTTGCATCTCTATTAGTCTTCGTCGTTGTTTTCATCTATATAATCTTTAGCTGAAAACTGTTCGACTTCTTCGGACTCCGTAAATTCCTCTATCATTTCTTCAGTGATTTTTCCTTCATTCGTAAGTTGTATCCATGTTTGCGGTTTGCTTAGTTCCTTTTGTTTCACGCCTAATGCTTCTGCTAGGCGTTTTTTATTTAAGCTCTCTTTTTCAGGATATGAAATAGAAAGCTGAACTAATGAATCAAGACCTGAAATAACTACCTCATCAAGTCCCTCTTCTTTCATGATTTCAATCATTTCGTCTTTTACTTCCTTACGACGAAGTTTTTTCTCGTTCGCATCTTTACCAAGAGTTTCATACTCTACGTAAAGTTCTTGAAGTAAATCTCTGTTTTTCATGTCTGACACCTCCTGCACTCTCTTATACTGATAAAAGCGAGTTTTTCAATTTTTTCATAAAAAAAAGTAGAAAGAGATTATCTTTCTACTTCTTTTTTTCAATGTATTCAACGATTGAGTTGATTTCGTGTTGGAACAAACGAAGGGATAGTTTGTGATATTCGCCTTCGATTTTCAAAATAAGAAACATGATTTTTCCATTTTCTTCTCGGAATTTTACCTCTTCGATATAACTCCATTCACAGGATAGCTGATTAGTAGCCAAGAAATCATCGGTTAATTGGATGAATTCTTTTTTTACTTTATCAAGTAAATAATAGTCAAATGCTACACATAACAGCACGATGAACACCGTTAGTGTAATGGATGTTTGTAATGAATAAATGCCGAGAAAGTTGTTAACGAGTAGCAACATTGTGACAAACTCACCAATAATAAGAAAAAGGAGAATTTGTTTCTGTAATTTCGGATGGGTGGTGACAAGCAATGAATTATCCATATGTGCTAACCTCCTTACCAAATAACATTATCGTAAATCAATCCTTGTTTTTTAGCTTCGCGGATAGAATCCTCCATCAAGCGATTTCCCTCTTGATTGTGTTTTCGCATAGCTTGATAGAGTTGATGAGGGGAACCACCTTGACGAATCAATTCTGCAATTTCATCGTTAATGAACATAATTTCTTGTACGGCTGTACGACCTCCATTTGGATTTTTAAATAGTCGTTGGCTAATTACACCACGAAGGTTGGAGGCAATTTGACTTCGTACTTTGTGATGCTCACTTGTATCAAAAACGTCTACCACACGGTTAATAGAATGAGGAGCCGTATTCGTGTGGAGTGTACCAAATACTAATAGCGATAGGTAATAGTCATCCTCAGCATTACCTGTAAGAGCTATTTTCCCCCGCTTCACACCGTGCGTGCGACTTTCACCGCACACGGCGTTCCATCAACATCTTCTATTCATTAGAAAGTGTTGACTATGCCCCTTCGCTCCACGGACATTACTCCGTTTCAACACTACTACAGGCTGCTGTCCCAACCCTTAAACAGGCATTTCCTCCTGTCTTGTGACATCGAATTACACCATTCTTTACATTCACAGGGAAGGTTCATTTGTTCCATATGACATATCCTTTCATATTTCCGTAGACTCCATCTTTGACCCGTTAGCCATTCTTTTGCCCATGGTTGGGGGACGAAGAACTGCAGTTTTGTAAAACTGCTTCAGAATGTGACAAACACGATTACCACATCTGAGACTAAACCTCTTAAAGAGGAGAGTGCCTTGTAATTCGGTCACTCTAGACTTTACGAGCCGTACATCCGATGGTTCGTTCCAACGCTTTGCGTTCTCTAGTCGTAGAAATTTTATGGACCCCCGACTACTTCACTAACCGCTTTTCAGGTCTGTTTTTCGCCGTCCTCACCGAGCTTCGAACCATATTGTAGTGTACCAATATGGCACGTCGGGGTATTAGGGCATAGAGTACCAACCTTTACTCCGTACTGGAATTACACCAGTGTTTCTGTCATACAGTTAGAGTTAACCCATTTTATCGTTATGGGTTCGCTCCTCTAAGTTTTCACATAGCGTTACCACTATGCTTGTCTTAGAAACAAATCGCACCGTGTCCAGTCTCTGATGCTGTCATTGCAGTAGAAATAGTTTCATAATCACGCATTTCCCCTACTAGAATAACGTCGGGGTCATTACGTAAAGAATCCCTTAATCCAAGTGCAAAAGAGGGAGTGTCTTTCCCAACTTCACGATGTGAGATAAAGGCTTTTTTGTCGTTGTGGATAAACTCTAGTGGTTCTTCAATAGTGGATATGTGGCACTTCTTCGTCGCATTAATGTGGTCAATGATAGAAGCTAATAATGTGGTTTTACCTGAACCCGTCGGACCTGTTACCCATAGCATGCCCCAGTTACTTTCAGCAATTTCTTTGATTCTGTCAGGCAGATTAGTTTGGTCAAACGGAATGATTGTATCGTTAATTCGACGAATAACACAGTGGGGTTCACCACGTTGATGCGTAAGAACGCCCCTGAAACGTGTTTTTTCTACTTGATAGGAAAAATCGACACTTCCGTTTTCTAAAAATTTACGTTGCTGTTCGCTTGTTAACGCAAGTAGCGCTAAATCAAAAATTTCATCCCCGTACACCACGGGTCCAATTTTCTCCATTTCGCCATCAATACGAAATGTAATTTTACTTCTGTGTTTAAAATGAATATCACTTGCTTTTAAATCCATAACTTGCAAGAGAATTTCATCTAATTCGTTCAAAACTCTTCCCATTTCTTATCAACTCCCTTGTAAAACAGGATGATTTTAATAGAAAATCAGGTTTTTTCAATAAATAGAAGCTTTTTTGAAAAAATAGTGTTTTTTCATTGATTAAGAAATGATTTCCATATAATACCTCTAAGTAGATAAAAAGGAGGTGTGAAAAATGCTTTTAATCGATGGAACGTACGTTATTTACAAAAGCTTTTATCGAACTAAGAATATTGGAAAAAATATTACGATACATAATGACACCCATTTTAAAAAGATAGCGCGAAATAATTTCATGAAAATCCTCAAGAACATTGTAGAAAAATGTAAATATGACCATCTATTCATTGTCTTTGATGAAGACGGAGAAAATTTCAGAAATGAATTACTACCTTCTTATAAAGCGACAAGAAAAGAAAAAGAGCCTGAACTTAAGGTAGTAAAAAAAGAAGTGTATCGATTTCTTGAAAGCAATCATTTTTGCTTCCAAATTGCGAACAATGTAGAGGCTGATGACTTAATTGCAAGTTACATATATCAACATCCGACAGAAAAAATAGGGGTTTATACGGGAGATAAAGATTTAGCGGCACTGGTTAACAAAAATGTGACGTTATTTTTGGACAAGGATGGGAAAATCCAAGAGGTCACTATTCATAATTTTCATCACTTTTTTAATGTTCCGCCCCCATTATTTGCAGACTTTAAATCGTTGCAGGGTGACAAAAGCGATAACATAAAAGGAGTAGAAGGGCTTTTTCGAACAGAAGCTCTGCACTTGCTTTTGGAATATGGATGCATCGAAACGTTCTTTAAGGAAGGAAAAAATCATCACTTATACGACAAACTTTGCCCATTTGAAAATCAAATTCTTTTGAATAAACAAGTAGCGACGCTAAAAAAAGATTGTTTTATTGCCGTTCAGAATAAAAATGATGCCCTTGTATCTAATTATGTCTTTCCACATAGCTATTGGAATCGAAAACAACAAAAAAAATAACCCTCAGGGTTATTTTTTATCAAAGCAAACGTGCTGCTTTTTCTGCTAAAGTAGAACGTTCTGTTTTCTCTAGGTGAACAACGCCTACTTCAATTTCGGTTTTCATTTTTTCAGCTACATATGTTAGACCATTGTTCGTTTGGTCTAAATAAGGTTGGTCAATTTGTTCAGGGTCGCCCATTAACACGATTTTTGCCTTTTCGCCTAGTCGGGTCAAAATGGTTTTCACTTCGTGTTTTGATAAGTTTTGTGCTTCATCAATGATAATAAATTGTTCGGGAATGCTACGACCACGAATGTAGGTCAAGGCTTCAATTTCAAGATTCAAATCTGCGATAATTTCATCGATAGGCATCTGATAAGCCAATCTTTTTAGCTCTTCTCGACTCTGTTCGTCATTGCGTTGTTCCAATTTCTTTTCCTTGGCTTTGCGAAGTTTTTCTTTTTGTTTAATTTGGTTGTTAAATAAAAACTCTAAATTGTCATAAAAGGGTTGCATCCATGGACGAAGTTTCTCTTTTACGTCTCCTGGTAAGAATCCCATATCTTTGCCTAGTGGGACAACGGGTCGTGCAGCTAATACTTTTTTGTACGTGCACTCTTCTTCGGTTTGAAGGAGAGCAGAAGCTAATGCAAGTAAGGTTTTACCTGTTCCTGCTTTACCGAACAACACAACCAATTCTACATCTTTATCCATTAATAATTCGATTGCCATTCGTTGTCTAGAATTACGAGGGCGAATTCCCCATACACCTTCATCAGCATCAAATTGGAAGCCAATCAATTTATCTACACCTGCTTTGTTCACAAAACGTCCGATAGCTGAAACATTGCTATAAGAACTTTTCATGGTAACAAAGGTATTAGGGTAAAGTTCCTCATTTAAATATTCTTTGATTTTATGTAATGGTAGCTCTTTATTTTTATAAAACTCAGTGATAAGAGCGTCATCAACTTGTATTTGAATGTGACCTGTATGTAAACTATCTAATTTTTTGACGATATTATCGATGTCATATTTCTCCACCTGCAAGCCTAAAGCGTCTGCTTTCACGCGAACATTTACATCCAGTGAGACTACGACAACTTGTTTGGTAGGATTTTTTTTCTTTAAATTAAGTGCAACAGAAAGAAGTTTATTATCATTTTTTTCTTCTGAGAAGACAGGTTTTAATGATTCGGGTGAGTGATAATTCGTTTCAATGCGTAAAACTCCACCATTTTCTAACGGTATGCCTCTTGAAATCACGTTAGGGTGCGCAGTGATTAACCCGTCAATTAAGCTTGAAAACGTACGTGAATTTTTCCCAACTTCATCCATGTGACGTTTTTTTCCATCCATTTCTTCTAATAGCATGAATGGAAGAACGATTTCACAATCTGTATATTTAAAGATTGCATAAGGGTCTTCAATTAAAACGTTGGTATCAAGTACTATGATTTGCTCCACTATTTGTATCCCCTCTCAAATAAATAGATATTAAATGAACTGGTTCTTTATTTGAAAATTCATTTAAAAATCCTTTTTGAGAGAAGAGAGAGAAGAAAAAAGATAAAAAAACTTCAGAGAAACGAAAAATTCATTAGTATAAGGGTGTTAGTAGGAGGTGGATAGATGGAAAAACTGGCGAAAATTATTTATTGGGGTATTTTGATTGCACTTTTTTATTTTTTATTTCCAATGTTCCTGCCGTTTTTAATTGCATTGATTGTGGCGATTTTATTTGACCCATTGATTATTGATTTGGGAAGGAAATTTAAAATAAAACGACAGTTTTCTGCCATTATTGTGTTAACTGTTTTCTTTGTGGTTGTATTTGTGGCTATCTATTTTTCAGCATCGATGATTATTAAGCAAAGTATTGATTTTGCCAAAGATATTCCGTCACGTGTTCAAACTTTTGTAGAGAAAAATGAAAAAATCCAAAGTATCTATGGGAATTTATCAGACGATACAAAAGACTACATTATGGATTCAACAGGAACCGTTGCTCAAAAAGCAGGGGAACTAGGAACTAAGTTTGCAGGAAGTTTATTTGGTGTAGTAAAGAATTTCCCTGAATACTTTGTTGCATTTATTATCTTTATGGTAGCTGTTTATATCTTTGCGATAGAATTACCAAAACTGAAACCAAAATTTTTAAGTGTTTTTGATAGAAAAGAATCACGAGAAAAAATAGAAAACGCACTTAATAAATTGAAATTTTCAATTGTCGGATTTTTAAAATCGCAAGTATTATTAAGCTTCCTTACGTTTCTCGTTACATTAATCGGTCTTGTTATCATTGGCGCAGATTATGCCATTGTCATGGCGATTGTCATTGTAGTGGTAGATTTATTGCCTGTTTTAGGAACAGGAAGTGTATTGGTTCCTTGGGCGATTTACTGCTTCTTGATTAGTAATGTTCCGTTAGGCGTAGGATTATTGATTCTTTTTGTGGTTATTACGGCGTTTCGACGTATTGTTGAACCGAAATTAATTGGTGATTCCATCGGCTTAAGTCCGCTTGCCACTTTAATTAGCTTATATATTGGATTTAAGTTACTGGGTGTAATGGGAATGATATTAGGACCAGTTATCGCCATTGTTGTGATTACGTTAAAAGAATCGGGCATGATAAAAATTAATATCAAAAT
>Ga0207655_1000320_pt1 | contig 71241 bp, 60 predicted proteins | sample KBSM44metaG_FD_184398 | JGI IMG/M metagenome (GOLD analysis project Ga0207655, IMG submission 184398) | Miscanthus rhizosphere microbial communities from Kellogg Biological Station, Michigan, USA - KBS M4-4 metaG (SPAdes) (version 2) | ecosystem: Host-associated > Plants > Roots > Rhizosphere >... | reverse complement strand
GGATCAGGGCGGCTTCGATGGCGTCGAAGGCGCCGGCGAAGTCCAGGCCGTCAAACTCGCCGGAGTTGATCAGTTGGCCATGCTCGCCGTAGGCAGCCTGCCACTCGTTGCCGACTTCATCGCCAGCGCTGGTGCGCACCACGGCTTTGACCGGCAGGTTGTACTTGTGGGCGAATTCGAAGTCGCGCTCGTCGTGGGCCGGCACGGCCATCACGGCGCCATCACCGTAGTGCATCAGCACGTAGTTGGCGACCCAGACCGGCAGCTTCTCGCCGGTCAGCGGGTGTTCGACCAGCAGGGAAGTGGGCATGCCCTTCTTCTCCTGGGTGGCCATGTCGGCCTCGGCGACGCTGCCGCTCTTGCACTCGTCGATGAACGCCTGCAGCGCCGGGTTGCCTTGGGCAGCCTGGGTGGCCAGCGGGTGTTCGGCGGCGACGGCGACGTAGGTGGCGCCCATCAGCGTGTCAGGACGGGTGGTGAAGACCTTCAGGGCGCCTTCGTGGCCGATGCTGGCCTGGTCGAACGGGAACTGGACTTCCATGCCGCGCGACTTGCCGATCCAGTTACGCTGCATGGTCTTGACCTGTTCAGGCCAGCCCGGCAGCTCGTCGAGGCTCTCGAGCAGCTCGTCGGCGTAGTCGGTGATGCGGAAGTAGTACATCGGGATTTCGCGCTTTTCGATCAGCGCGCCCGAACGCCAGCCGCGGCCGTCGATGACCTGCTCGTTGGCGAGTACGGTCTGGTCGGCCGGGTCCCAGTTCACGGTACCGTTCTTACGGTAGATGACGCCCTTTTCGAACAGGCGGGTGAACAGCCACTGTTCCCAGCGGTAGTAGTCCGGCTTGCAGGTGGTGACTTCACGTGCCCAGTCGATGGCCAGGCCCAGGCTCTTGAGCTGGGTCTTCATGTAGTCGATGTTTTCGTACGTCCACTTGGCCGGGGCGACGTTGTTTTTCATCGCCGCGTTTTCTGCGGGCATACCGAAGGCGTCCCAGCCCATCGGCTGCAGGACGTTTTTGCCCAGCATGCGCTGGTAGCGGGCAATCACGTCACCGATGGTGTAGTTGCGCACGTGGCCCATGTGTAGCTTGCCGCTCGGGTACGGGAACATCGATAGGCAATAGTAAGTGTCTTTGCCTGGCTGTTCGGTAACAGCGAACGATTGTTGCTCGTCCCAGAACTTCTGGGCGGCGGCTTCGATATCACGGGGCGTGTATTGTTCGTGCATGGCTACTTTTGGCTGAGAGAGAAGAGACCTTGTTCCAGGCAGCGGAACCTCGCTGCGTCCGGCACTCCGGTGTCGTTTAGAGTGAACGCCGTAGCATACAGCAGCGCTGTGCATCGTGGGAAACCTTCGTTGCGAATGCCCGCTGGTCGCGGCGTCCGGCTGCTTTTCATAGCGCCGCTAAGCTCAGGTGTGGGGGGAGATATTCTTTATCTTCAATGAGGTGAACGGATGGGAGAGACGCAGCTACCCGCTATGAAACCGGAGCTTTACGAACGCCTGATCGACCGGCTTGGCCTGGCACTGGAAGTGGCCAGGACCTCGGTACGATTGCGCGACGAGATGCCAGCCGAGCTGGAGTTGCGTGGCCTGAGCCACGCAGAGTTCGAAGTGATCAGGGCCTACCTGGAATCCCTCCCGGAGCGCCACAATGCCTCTGTTGGCAGTTACCCACAAGCGGAGCCGACATCGGCCAAGATCATTTGGCTCAAGGACAAGAAACGCCCCGCCAGTACGGCGAGATCCAGGACGCTGCCACATCGCTAGCCGTTCAGGACGCCAGGCGCAGGCCATCGCGCGCCGGTTCTTCAATATCACACAACTCAGATCGACGCCGGAGCGCACTTGTTGACCGGCGTCGATCCTTCTAGGCTGCACGCCTGCCAAGGAGGTGTGGCCGATGCCGATCCGATTTTTCATCAAACAATGGCTGATGCCGCCGGGCGTCTTGTTCCTGCTGCTGCTTGCGGCTTGGTGGCTGCGTACGCGGCGGCCACGGCTGGCGGTGCTGTGCTTTGCCGTGGGGTTGGGTGGCCTATGGTTGATGAGCCTGCCGCTGGTGGTGCAGGAAACGGCTCGGCAACTGGAAACCGAGCCGCCACTGGTGGTGGGCGACTGGGCAGGCCTGGCGAGCCGGGCCGATGCCATTGTGGTGCTGGGCGCGGGGCGCGAACGCGGTGACCCGGCTTGGGGCGGCAGTGACCAGCCCACCGCCACGGCACTTGAGCGCATGCGCTTTGCTGCGCGATTGGCCAAGGCCTCGGGCCTGCCAGTGTTGACCAGTGGCGGGCTGCATTACGGCACGCCGCCCAGTGAGGCTCGGCTGATGGCTGATCGCCTGCAGGAAGACTTCGCTGTCGCGGTGAAGTGGCGCGAAGAGGCCAGCCGCACGACCTGGGAAAATGCCCAGCTGACGGCCAAGGTGCTGCAGCCGTTGGGGATTCGCCGGGTGGTGCTGGTGACCCAGGCCTGGCACATGCAACGCTCGCGCTGGAGCTTTGAACAGGCGGGGTTCGAGGTGGTGCCGGCGCCGGTGGGGTTCCTGGGGCGCGATCATGCGCGGCCGTTTGCGGGCTTGTTGCCCGAGAGCCGGGCGATGTGGCAAAGCGGGCAGTTGTTCAATGAAGTGGTGGGGTTGGTGGGGTATCGGGTGTTCTATTGAGCCTTCTGTCGCCTGTACCGGCCTTTTCGCGGGTAAACCCGCTCCCACAGAAGCCGCACAGGTTTCTCGGGCGGTGGTGTACCTGTGGGAGCGGGTTTACCCGCGAAGAGGCCAGTGCAGGAGAACTTAAACAGTCTTGGCTATGCGGCCTGCCAGCAACGCCCAACCCAGCAGCAGCGCACAGACAATCGCCAGCGGCCACGAACGCCATTGCAGGTAAGGCGTCAGTTGCTGCATCGGTACTACTTCGCCATACAGCACGGCTTGCTGGAACTGCGGAATCTGCGTGGTAATGCGGCCAAATGGGTCGATCAGCGCAGTCACGCCGTTGTTGGTGGCGCGGATCATCCAGCGGCCGGCTTCCAGCGCACGCATTTGTGCCATTTGCAGGTGCTGCAAGGGGCCGATCGATTTACCGAACCAGGTGTCGTTGCTGATGGTCAGCAGCAGGTCGCTGCGCGCGGCCAGGCCGGCGGCGAACTCGGGGTAGACCACCTCGTAACAGATGTACGGCGCAATCTGGTAACCCTTGGCCTGCAGCAGCGGCTGGTCCTCCGGCCCGCGGGCAAAGTCCGACATGGGCAGGTTGAAGAACTCGATGGCGCCACGCAGCAGGTCCTGCAGCGGTACATATTCGCCAAACGGCACCAGCTTTTGCTTGAGGTAGGTGCCGTCACCTTCGCCAGTGGCAGTGATGCCGTTGTAGTAGCGGCGCTGGTGGTGCACTTCTTCACGCACTGGTACGCCGGTGATCAGCGCCGAATGCCGCTCGGCGGCGAAGCGGCCCATTACGTCGATGTAGCCTTGCGCCTGGTCCTTGAGTACCGGCACCGCAGTTTCCGGCCAGACAAGCAGGTCCACCGGCTTGGAACTGAAGCTCAGGTCGCGGTACAGCGCCAGTTGCGCGTCGATGTGTGCCGGGTCCCATTTCAGGTCCTGCTCGACGTTGCCCTGGATTGCCGCCACTTTCAGCGGGTCGCCAGCCGGTTTGGTCCAGGCATGGCCCTTGAGCGCCAGGCCCAGCACCCACGGAGCCAGCAACAGTACAGTGGCCACCGCCAGGAACGAGGGGCGGGCGCGCAGGCGGTGCAGGTTGCACAGCAGGGCAGCGGTGAGGGCCAGGGTGAAGGATATGAGCCACACGCCGCCCAGCGGTGCCAGGCCGGCCAGTGGGCCGTCCAGCTGGCTGTAGCCGGCGTAGAGCCAAGGGAAACCGGTCAGGAACCAGCCGCGGAAGGCCTCTTGCAGCAGCCACAGGGCGGCGAAGCACAGGGCGTCGGCCAGTGGCGCTTCGTTGCGCCGTAGCCAGCGCGCCCATAACCAGGTGGGCAGGGCAAAGAACCACGCCAGGGCGGCGAAAAACGCCAACAGCAGCAGAATGGCCAACAGCGGCGAGGCGCCGCCATAGGTGTTCATGCTGACGTAGATCCACCAGGTGCCAGCGCCATACAGGCCAAAACCGAACCACCAGCCACGCCACATGGCCTGGCGCGGGCTGAGCTCGCGTAAGCCGAGGTAGAGCATGGCGATGGACAGCACGGCCAGCGGCCAGATGTCGAACGGCGCCAAGGCCAGTAGGGTGGAAGCACCGGCCGCCAGGGCCAGCAGGTTACCGGGCCAGCCGGGGCGGGTGATCCAACGCATGTTTGTCCTTAACGGGTGATCGGGGTCAGGCGCAGCAAGTGTATCCGCCGGCTGTCGGCGTTGAGAATACGGAACTTGTAGGACCCGATCTCGGTGGTTTCGTTGCGCTTGGGCAGGTGGCCAAAGGCGCTCATCACCAGCCCGCCAACCGTGTCGAACTCGTCATCGGAGAACTGGCTGTCGAAGAACTCGTTGAAGTTCTCGATCGGGGTAAGCGCCTTGACCAGGAAGTCGCCGCTTGGCAGCGGCTTGATGTAGCTGTCTTCCTCGACGTCGTGCTCGTCTTCGATGTCGCCGACAATCTGTTCCAGCACGTCTTCGATGGTGACCAGGCCTGCCACACCGCCATATTCGTCGATGACGATGGCCATGTGGTTATGGTTGGCGCGGAACTCGCGCAGCAACACGTTCAGGCGCTTGGACTCGGGCACGAAGGTGGCCGGGCGCAGCAGGTCCTTGATATTGAAGCTGTCGCCGTTCTCCTTGAGGATCAGCGGCAGCAGGTCTTTGGCAAGCAGGATCCCGAGCACATCGTCGTGGCTTTCGCCGATCACCGGGTAGCGCGAGTGCGCGGCGTCTATCACCGCTGGCAGAAACTCGCGAGGCGACTGGCCGGCCTTGATGCTGTTCATCTGCGAGCGCGGCACCATGATGTCGCGCACCTGCAGGTCGGCGACCTGGATGGCGCCTTCGACGATGGTCAGCGCTTCGCTGTCCAGCAGTTTGTTCTGATGGGCTTCGCGCAGCAGCTCAAGGAGCTCCTGGCGGTTTTTCGGCTCATGGGCAAAAGCCTGGGTCAGTTTGCCCAGCCAGGACTTTTGCCCGTTGCTCGATCGATCTTCGCTCATGGCGGTTCTCGTGATCCTTCGTGTTTCAGTGTGTGATTGAGTCGGTTTCATCGTCGGCATACGGGTCGGGGTGACCCAGTTCTGCCAGCAATTCCCGTTCCAGGCTTTCCATTTCTTCGGCTTCCTCATCATCGATGTGGTCGTAGCCGAGCAGGTGCAGGCAACCGTGAATGACCAGGTGCGCCCAGTGGGCTTCGAGCGACTTGCCTTGTTCGGCCGCTTCGCGCTCGACCACCGCGACACAGATCACCAAGTCGCCCAGCAGCGGAATATCGAGCAGTTCGTCGGGCACATCGGCCGGGAACGACAGCACATTGGTCGCGTAGTCTTTGTGCCGGTAGGTGTGGTTCAGCTCACGGCCTTCGGCTTCGTCGACCAGGCGAATGGTCATTTCCGAGTCGGCGCTGCGCTGGCGCAGGGCCAGCTCGCACCAGCGGCGGAAGGCGGCGTCATCCGGGGCGGCAGCGTCCGTGGCCCGTTGGATATCAAGTTCAAGCATCTTTGCCGGGCGCCTCGGGCTTGGCCTGGCGGGCTTCGAAGCGGTCGTAGGCTTCGACAATACGCTGCACCAGTGGGTGACGAACCACATCTTTGGGTTGGAAGTGGGTAAAACTGATGCCCGGAACGTCCTCCAGCACCTCGATGACGTGTGCCAGGCCCGACTTGGTGCCACGAGGCAGGTCGACCTGGGTGATGTCGCCGGTAATCACCGCGGTGGAGCCGAAACCGATGCGGGTGAGGAACATTTTCATCTGTTCCAGCGTGGTGTTCTGGCTTTCGTCGAGGATGATGAAGCTGTTGTTCAGGGTACGGCCACGCATGTAGGCCAGCGGGGCGATCTCGATCACCTGGCGCTCGATCAGCTTGGCCACATGTTCGAAGCCGAGCATTTCGTACAGGGCGTCGTACAGCGGGCGCAGGTACGGGTCGATCTTCTGTGCCAGGTCACCGGGCAGGAAACCAAGCTTTTCGCCTGCCTCGACCGCCGGGCGCACCAGCAGGATACGGCGCACCTGTTCGCGCTCCAGCGCATCCACGGCGCAGGCCACGGCAAGGTAGGTCTTGCCGGTACCGGCCGGGCCGACGCCGAAGTTGATGTCGTTGGCCAGTATTTCCTTCACGTAGCGCTGCTGGTTGAGCCCGCGTGGGCGGATGTTGCCCTTGCGCGTACGCAGCGACACGCTGACCTCGTTGACGGCCGGGTTGTCGATGTTCTCGACAGCCGACTCCTGCAGGTACAGGTGCACGGTTTCCGGCGACAGGTCGGTGGCCTTGGTCTCGCGGTAGAGACGGCGCAGCAACTGTTCGGCCGCAGAGGTGATTTTGGGTTCGCCGATCAGTTCGAACTGATTGCCGCGGTTGCGGATTTCGATGGCCAGGCGCTGTTCGATCAGGCGCAAGTGCTCGTCGAACTGCCCGCACAAATTGGCGAAACGGTGGGCCTCGAAGGGCTCGAGGAGGAAACGATGGGGTTCTATGGGTGCGTTCAAGGTCGTTTTTAGCCGCTCGACGGCAATGGGTGTGAACTCAAGAATAACCCTTGAATGCCAGTGGCGAAAGCACTGAAACGTTCAACGGTATGTACTGCCTGTTCTGGCCCTATCGCCGGCAAGCCAGCTCCCACAGGTACTGCACAGGCCTGAGGCTTGCGCAGTACCTGTGGGAGCTGGCTTGCCGGCGATGAGGCCGGTACAGCCGACACAGATCTGCAAACCTGTCTGCTATGATGCGCCCCTTTTCTTACGCATGTGTTATCCCGCCAAACATGAGCAAACGCGAACCTGCCATCTATAAAGTGATCTTCCTCAACCAGGGGCAGGTCTTCGAGATGTATGCCAAGCAGATCTATCAAAGCGACCTGTGGGGCTTCCTGGAAATCGAGGAGTTCGTGTTCGGCGAGCGCTCGCAACTGGTGGTGGACCCGAGCGAGGAGAAGCTGAAGAACCAGTTCGAGGGGGTGATCCGCAGTTTCGTGCCGATGCACTCGATCGTGCGCATTGACGAAGTGGAGCGGCTGGGCACGGCAAAGATCAGCGAAGCCAAGGGCGGCGGCAATGTGATGCCGTTCCCGATGCCAATGCCGGAAAAGTAACCGTCAGGGGAGTGGCGAGAACGGCGTGCGCCCTTCGGCGTTCTGCAGTTCCAGCAGATATTTGCGGAAGATCTGGCCGAGCACCTGGGTGGCATGCTCCAGCTCGTCGCGGGGCATTTGCTCGGTGACTTCGTCGGCCATGTCCAGTGCATCTTCGGCGCCGTTGACCGCGGCCATCTTCAGCAGGATGTAGGCCTGCACGTTGTTGGCCTTGACCCCTTCGCCATGGAAGAACATCGCACCCAGACGGTACTGGGCGTCGGCCTGGCCTTGCAGCGAAGCCTTCTGGAACCAGTCCAGGGCTTTGTCGAGGTTTTTCGGCGTTTGCGTGTAGTAGTACTCGCCCAGTTCGAATTGCGCCTGGGCATCCCCCGCGGTAGCCGTCTGCTCGCAGGCCTTGAGGGCGTTTGCCAGGTCTTCAGGCTGAACATTCAAGGTGCAGCGGCCCGTCGCCGGAATCAGCAACGAGTTACCGCCCTCCGCCAAGGCCAGCAGGGGCTGAAGAAGCAACAGGCAGCCCAGGGTCAGGGCGCGGCCGGTGCGGTTCATGGGGATCGACTTACCTCTGCAAAGCTGCGGCCAATGTCTCTGGTGGCACATTATGGGATAAGCAGCGCCAACCTTACAAAGTTTTACTCGAATTTCTGCTTGGTTTGGGGCGTTAGCTGATTGTGCTCGGTCTTTTGTTGCCTCTACCAGCCTCTGTGGGAGCGGCCTTGTGTCGCGAAAGGGCTGCGGAGCAGCCCCAGAATTTCAGCAAAAATGCATCAATCGCTGGGGCTGCTTTGCGGCCCAATCGCGACACAAGGCTGCACCCACAAAGGGGAGCAGCTGCTTATTTCAGCGCTGCAAAAGCCTTTTCAGCCGCATCCAGGGTGATCTGCAGCTCCTTGTCGCCATGGGCGATGGAGGTGAAGCCCGCCTCGAACGCGCTCGGCGCCAGGTACACGCCACCGTCGAGCATCAGGTGGAAGAAGCGCTTGAAGCGTTCGGCATCGCTGGCCATCACGTCTTCGAAGGTGACAATGTCGTCAGCGCCGCTGAAGTACAGGCCGAACATGGCACCGGCCTGGGTGGTGACGAATGGTACGCCAGCAGCATCGGCGCGCTGCTGCAGGCCGTCGAGCATGCGGCTGGTGTAGTCGGTCAGTTCGGCGTGGAAGCCTGGGCGGCTGATCAGCTTCAGGGTGGTCAGGCCGGCGGCCATGGCCAGCGGGTTGCCCGACAGGGTGCCCGCCTGGTAGACCGGGCCGAGCGGGGCGATGCAGCCCATGATTTCGCGTTTGCCGCCGAAGCAGCCGACCGGCATGCCGCCGCCGACGATCTTGCCGAAGGTGGACAGGTCCGGCTTGATGCCATAGTGGCCCTGGGCGCCACCGAGCGAGACGCGGAAGCCGGTCATCACTTCGTCGAAGATCAGCACCACGCCATGCTTGTCGCACTGCTCGCGCAGGCCTTCAAGGAAGCCCGGCGCCGGGGGGACGCAGTTCATGTTGCCAGCCACCGGCTCGACAATGATGCAGGCCACGGTCTGGCCGACTTCTGCCAGTGTCTTCTCGACCGCGGCGATGTCGTTGAACGGCAGGGTCAGGGTGTGCTTGGCGAAGTCCGCCGGCACGCCTGCCGAGCTTGGCACGCCTTGGGTCAGCAAGCCGGAGCCGGCTTTTACCAGCAGGCTGTCAGAGTGGCCGTGGTAGCAGCCTTCGAACTTGATGATGGCGTCACGGCCGGTGTAGCCACGGGCCAGGCGGATGGCGCTCATGGTGGCTTCGGTGCCCGAGCTGACCATGCGTACCATTTCCATGGACGGCACCAGCGAGCAGACCAGGTCGGCCATGTCGGTTTCCATGGCGGTCGGTGCGCCATAGGACAGGCCGTGCTCCAGTTGCTTGCGTACCGAGTCCAATACGTCCGGGTGGCCGTGGCCGAGGATCATCGGGCCCCAGGAGCCAACGTAGTCGACGTAGCGCTTGTCGTCCTCGTCAACGACATAGGCGCCTTCGGCATGTTTGAAGAACAGCGGTGTGCCGCCAACGCTCTTGAATGCGCGGACCGGCGAGTTGACGCCACCGGGGATGTGCTTCTGGGCTTTGGCGAACAGGTCTTCGGAACGGGACATGGAAGTTCTCTCGAAATCAGGATGCGAACAAGGCATTGAAGGCGCGGGCGCGGCGGGTGACTTCCTGCGCGCTGTCGGCACCGAACAGGCCGTGGATCACCGCCAGCAGGTCGGCGCCATGGGCGACCAGCGGGGCGGCGTTGTCGAGGGTGATGCCGCCGATCACCGCGATTGGCAGCTTCACCTGGGCGCGGGCCTGCTCCAGCAGGTCGACGTTGGCAGCGGGCGCGCCCGGCTTGGTGACGGAGTTGAAGAAGCGGCCAAAGGCCACGTAGCTGGCGCCTTCGCTGGCGGCCTGGGCGGCTAGCTCGAGGCTGGCGTGGCAGGTGGAGCCGATGATCGCCTGGCGGCCGAGCAGGGTGCGGGCCGGGGTCAGCGGGCCGTCCGTCTGGCCCAGGTGCACGCCGACGCCCAGGCGTGCGGCCAGTTCGGCGTCGTCGTTGATCAGCAGTTGGGTGCCGTAGCGCTCGCAGAGCTTCATAAGCCCTTCGGCTTCACGCAGACGGCGCGCCGCGTCGTCACTTTTGTCGCGGTACTGCAGCAGGCACACGCCGCCGTCCAGGGCCGCCTCGACATGGGACAGGAAACGGCCGGCGAGCAGCTGGCTGTCGGTGATGGCATACAGACCGCGTAGCTTCATTGAAGGCCTCGTATCAGGAGCAGAAGTCCAGGGGCAGGCGGCGCGGCACGAACTGGCCTTTGCCCAACTGCTCGGCATCACGCAGGGTGCGCCAGGTATAGTCCAGGGCGCTGCGCACGGCGCTTTCCAGCTGTTCGCCGAGGGCCAGGCGGCCCGCCAGGGCGCTGGCCAGCGTGCAGCCCGAACCGTGGTAGCTGCCTGGCAGGCGCTGGCAGGTCCAGGTGTGTTGCTGGCCGTCCTGGGTGTACAGGCGGTTGTGAATTTCGACTTCGTCGCCGTGACCGCCGGTAATCAGCAGGTGTCTACAGAACGGCAACAGTTTTTCGGCGCATTCGTCGGCGGTGCCTTCAGGCAGCTCGGCGAGGATGCGTGCTTCGGGCAGGTTCGGCGTGGCGATGGTCGCCAGCGGCATCAGGCGTTCGCGCAGGGCATAACCCACTTCGTCCTTGCCCAGGCGGCCACCGCCACCGGCCCGTAGCACCGGGTCGCAGACCAGCGGCAGGTGCGGGTGGGCAGCCAGCAGTTCGGCGACGGTGTCAACCATGTCGATCGAGCCGAGCATGCCCAGCTTGACGGCGGCCACCGTGGAGTCGGCCAGCACGGCGTTGGCCTGGGCCAGCACCCACTCGCGGTCGAGCACGCGGAAGTCGGAAACGTTGACGGTATCCTGCACGGTCAGGGCGGTCACTGCAGGTGCAGCGTGACAGCCTTGGGCGATCAGGGCTTCGATATCTGCCTGCAAGCCGGCGCCGCCACTGGGGTCGTGGCCGGAGAGACAGAGGACAACGGGGCGGGAGCTGTAGGTATTCATGGTCGGCGAGCTTACCATCAAACCTGTTTGGGCGGATCGTCCGACAAACGAGATTTGTTGATCGAACGGTCAGATTAGATTTTGTTTTTCTTCTGAAAGCATTGAGTTAGAGCCTTTTCTTTGTGTTTTTATATGGCCGATTACCAGGTTGTGAAGCTATGCTAGAGTGCTCGGATAACTCGACAAACGGGTTCTGCAGGATCACGTCGTCTCAAACGGATGGGAGGCTACCGCGACGCGACCGGACAGGCCATGCTGGGGCTGTATGCGCTATTTGCTGATTGTGCTTCTGGGTTTGCTGCCCGTGCTGGCCGGAGCGGTCGATTTCGACGACGCTACCCGGCATCTTCCACTGGGCAAGGCCATGCAGGTTTATGAAGACCTCGATGGCAGTGCCAGCATTGCCCAGGTCAGTGCCCCTGGGTTCGCCAAACACTTCCAAGCCCACCATGAAGACGTGCTGAACGCCGGTTACTCCACCTCGGTGTTCTGGCTCAAGGTCGAGCTGCGCCCGCTTGCCGCGCCTGGCGCGGCCCCACGGCAATGGCTGCTGGAGCTGGCCTACCCGCCGCTGGATCACCTTGAGCTATTTTTGCCTGACAGCAGCGGCTTGTACCGCCTGACGCAACGCACCGGTGATGCCTTGCCCTACGACAGCCGGCAGATCCTGCAGAACAATTACCTGTTCGAACTGCAGTTGCCCCCTGGCAAGGTGACCACCGCCTACCTGCGGCTGCACAGCCAGGGTTCGGTGCAGGTGCCGTTGGCGCTGTGGTCCGCCGAGGCCTACATGGAGGAGCAGCCCACACGCCTGTATGTGCTGGGGATGATCTACGGCGTGTTGCTGGTGATGCTGGTGTACAACCTGTTCATCTACCTCAGCGTGCGCGACGTCAGCTACCTCTACTACATCCTCTATATTGCCTCGTTCGGGTTGTACCAGGTGTCGGTGAACGGTGCGGGCGTGGCCTACTTCTGGCCGGACAGCCCCTGGTGGGCGAATGCATCCACGCCACTGTTCATTGGTGCCTCCGGCCTGTTCGGTTGCCAGTTCGCCCGGCACTTCCTGCAACTGGGCAACACCAGCCGTGGTTTCGACCGGCTGCTGCAGCTACTGATGCTGGGCGGCGCGCTGGTCATGGTGCTGGCGGTGAGCATGCCCTACGGCATTGCCCTGCGCATGGCCACGCTGCTGGCATTGCTGTTTACCGTGAGCATCTTCAGCGCCGGCTTGTACGCCTGGTGGCGTGGCTTGCGCGTGGCGCGCTGGTTCATTATCGCCTGGACTGCGTTCCTGCTCGGTGGCTTGGTCAACACCTTGATGGTGCTGGGCTACCTGCCAAATGTGTTCATTACCATGTATGCCAGCCAGTTGGGTTCTGCGCTGGAGGTGGCCTTGCTGTCGCTGGCGCTGGCCGACCGTATCAACAGCCTGCGTGAGCAGCAGGCGCAGACCTTGCGCGAAACCGGGCGCACACTGGAGCAACTGAACCTGCAACTGGCCAGGAGCAACCGTCTGAAGGACGAGTTTCTGGCCAGCGTCACCCATGAACTGCGTACCCCGATGAACGGCGTGATTGGCTCGCTGGAGCTGATGCACACCCTGCCGATGGAGGCCGAAATGGCGCAGTACCATCGCACGGCGGCGGGGTCTGCCCAGGGCATGATGGACATGGTGGATGCGATCCTCACTCTGTCCGAACTGCAGGCCGGCCGCCTACGGGCGCAGCCAGCACCGTTCAGCCTGCGCGCCCTGTTGCAGGGGGTGCGCGCCGGTTATGCCGGGCAGGCCTTGGGCAAAGGTTTGTACCTGAGCCTGGATATCCCGGCCGACCTGCCGGACGGGTTGCTCGGTGACGGGCAGAAACTGGCGCACTGCCTGGGCTGCCTGGTGGACAACGGTTTGAAGTTCACTCATCAGGGTGGGGTGATGATTCAGGTGCGCGGCCGCCGCGTGGGGCCGGACGATCTGGCGTTGACCTTCACGGTCAGTGATAGCGGTATCGGCTTTGATGACCTGGACCAGTCGACCCTGTACCAGCGGTTCTTCCAGGTGGATGGTTCGATGACCCGGCGCTACGGCGGCTTGGGGATCGGGTTGTCGATTTGCCGGCAGATGGGGGAATTGCTGGGCGCCAGGTTGGCGCATGAGTCGACGCGCGGGTTGGGCAGCCGGTTTGAGCTCAGTTTGAACATGGCTATTTCGCAGGTGCAGATGAGTCCGAGTATCCTGCAGTCACGGCGCTCGCTGTAGCACTCATGGCCTGTGGCGCGCGTTTGCTCCCACCGCCACACGTTTAGTCATGAATGCCACTTTGACTGCCCCGCAGGGAGTGCTTCACTGGGTCTCTCAAGCCTACCCGGATCCAGGAGCCCCCGATGAACCTGCACCAGTACGCTGAAACCCACGAAGTCACCAACCAGCCGCCGTCCCTCGACGGTGCCAACCTGTACCGCCTCGACTTGCCATTGCAAGAATGGTCCCGGCGTTTTGGCGCGGGCTGGGCCGAATCGCGGATCGATGCCTACGGTGCCCTGGCCGGCGGCCCACTGATGCAGGCGGGCTTCCTGGCCAACGCGCATAAGCCTGAATTCAGCAGCCACGACCGCTATGGCCATCGCATCGACCTGGTTGAGTTTCACCCGGCCTACCACGTGCTGATGCGCACCGCCGTCGAGCACGGGTTACCTTCTTTGCCATGGGCCGAACCCCGCGCAGGCGCCCATGTGGCGCGGGCGTCGATGACCTACCTGCACAGCCAGGCCGAGGCTGGCACCGGTTGCCCGCTGACCATGACCTTCGCCGCTGTGCCGGCGCTGCGCTTGCAACCTGAGCTGGCCGAATACTGGCTGCCAAAAATTCTTGCCTGCGAGTACGACCCGCGCAACGTCGGCGACCGGCACAAGGCCGGAGTCACCCTGGGCATGGCCATGACTGAAAAGCAGGGCGGTACCGACGTGCGCGCCAACACTACGCGGGCCTACCCTGTCGGTGCACCAGGCCCTGGCCAGGCCTATGAGCTGGTCGGCCACAAGTGGTTCTGCTCGGCGCCCATGTGTGATGCTTTCCTCACCCTGGCGCAAACCGAAAAAGGCCTGAGCTGCTTCCTGCTGCCGCGCCACCGCCCGGATGACAACCGCAACCAGTTCTATATCCAGCGCCTGAAGAACAAGTTGGGCAACAGTTCCAACGCCTCCAGCGAGGTGGAGTTCCGTGGGGCGCTGGCGTGGATGATTGGCGAAGAAGGGCGGGGCGTACCGACCATCATCGAGATGGTGGCCATGACCCGTTTCGACTGCATGGTCGGCTCCAGCGCCTTGATGCGCCAGGCGTTGACCCAAGCCGCCCACCACTGTGCGCACCGCAAGGTCGGTGGCCGTGTGCTGAACGAGCAGCCACTGATGCAAAACGTTCTGGCCGACCTGGCCCTGGAAAGCGAGGCGGCACTGGCCCTGAGCCTGCGCATGGGCCAGGCGCTGGAGCAATTGGACGACCCACAGCAAGCGCATTTCGCCCGGCTGGTCACGGCGGTGGGCAAGTACTGGATCTGCAAGCGTGCGCCGGCCATGATCAACGAGGCTGCCGAATGCCTGGGTGGCGCCGGTTATGTGGAAGACAGCATTCTGCCAAGGCTGTACCGCGAGGCGCCGGTCAACTCGACCTGGGAGGGCTCGGGCAATGTGCAGTGCCTGGATGTGCTGCGGGCCTTGTCCAAGGAGCCGGGTGTGCTCGATGCGCTGTTCACCGAACTGGGCGATGGCCATGGCGACCCGCGCCTGGCGGCGCACATCGGCAACCTCAAGGGTGCGTTTGCCGACACCGGCGATATGCAGTACCGAGCGCGGCAGTTGACCGAAGATATTGCCTTGGCGTTGCAGGCCAAGCTGTTGCTGGAGGCGGGGAATGCGGTGGTCAGCGATGCGTTTATCGGCAGCCGCCTGGCGGGGAGCGGGAGGGCGTACGGGGCATTGCCGCGGGGGGTTGATGCCGAGGCGCTGGTAACAAGGGCTACGCCCGCCTGGCCGCTGTAGGCGCGGGCTTGCCCGCGAATGAATCCAGCACCGATCAATGGGGGTGTATTTAACCCAGAAGGCAGGCAAGATGGTTCACATGCATGTCCAGACAGGAAGCACAGTGTGAGCCAAGCTTTTGTAGTCGTTGATACCCCCGAACAGGCCGTCGACCGTCTGGCGGCCCTGCATGAACAGGCCACCGGGGCCCTTAGCCAGGCCCTCAAGCGTTACCTGAAGGACCGTACCGAGCCGAACGCCGAGGAGCGCGACCTGTTCCGCTACCCGGCACTGCGCCTGACCTACATCAGCCACGGTGAGGTCGCCGCCACCACGCGCGCCTACGCCAAGGTCCAGGTAGCCGGTACCTACAGCGTTACCGTCACCCAGCCTGCTGCATTTCGTGGCTACCTGCTGGAGCAACTGCGCCCGCTGATGCACGACTACACCGTCACGGTAGAAGTCGGCGTCAGTGAACAGAACATCCCGTACCCCTACGTGGTCGATCAGGGCGACGAGCTGGCCGGCAGCGGCATTACCGCCGCGCAGCTGGCGCGGGTGTTCCCCAGCACCGACCTGTCGGCCGCCACCGACAATATCGCCGATGGTCTGTACGACTGGGACCGTGCCGAAGTGCTGCCGCTGGCGCTGTTCGATGCCGCGCGGGTCGATTTCTCGCTGCGCCGCCTGGTGCACTACACGGGCAGCGACTGGCGCCATGTGCAGCCGTGGATCCTGCTGACCAACTACCACCGTTATGTCGACCAGTTCATCAGCCATGGCTTGGAGCAACTGCGTGACGACCCGCGCTTCGTGCGCATGGTGCTACCGGGCAACGTGGTGATCGAAAAGGGCATGGACCACGGCGAAACCCAGGCCCTGGTGGCCAGCGTGGTCTGGCACCGCTACCAGATGCCGGCCTACCACCTGATCGCCGCCGACGGCGACGGTGTTACGTTGGTCAACATCGGTGTCGGCCCGTCCAACGCCAAGAACATCACCGACCACCTGGCGGTACTGCGCCCGCACTGCTGGCTGATGATCGGCCACTGCGGTGGCCTGCGGCAGTCGCAAACCATTGGCGACTATGTGCTGGCCCACGCCTACATGCGCCGCGACGGGATTCTCGACCGGGTTGTGCCGCCGAATATCCCGATCCCGGCCTTGGCCGAAGTGCAGATGGCCTTGCAGGAAGCCGCCGCGCAGGTCACTGGCGAGCGTGGCGAACAGCTGAAGAAGCGCCTGCGCACCGGCACCGTGCTCACCTACGACGACCGCAACTGGGAGCTGCGCTGGGCTCAGGAGCGCCCGCTGATCAACCTGTCGCGTGCGGTGGCGGTGGACATGGAAAGCGGCACCATCGCTGCCCAGGGCTACCGCTTGCGCGTGCCGTACGGCACCTTGCTGTGTGTGTCCGATAAGCCGCTGCACAGCGAGATCAAGCTGCCGGGTTCGGCCAACGCCTTCTACAACCGCGCGGTCAGCCAACACCTGAAAATCGGCATTGCTGCTCTCGACCTGCTGCGCACCGAGCTCAACTCGCTGCACTCGCGTAAACTGCGCAGCTTCGATGAGCCGCCGTTCCGCTGAGGATTCATGTCACTGCCACCCCGTAACAAGCCGCGCCGTCCCCAGGCGCGGCCTGCCACCGGCCCGCGTCGCCAGGCCAAGGCGCCACCGGCCGAGCCGCGCCTGATCCTGTTCAACAAGCCGTTCGACGTGCTGACCCAGTTCAGCGACGGCGAAGGGCGCGCGACCCTCAAAGACTTCATCGACATCGCGGGCGTGTACCCGGCCGGTCGGCTGGACCGCGACAGCGAAGGCCTGCTGTTGCTGACCAACGATGGCGGGCTGCAGGCGCGGATTGCCGACCCCAAGCACAAGCTGGCCAAGACTTACTGGGTACAGGTGGAGGGCGAACCGAGCGACGAGCAGTTGCAGCGCTTGCGTGACGGTGTGGAACTGAACGATGGGCCAACCTTGCCGGCCGAGGCGCGGCGGCTGGAAGAACCCGAGCTATGGCCGCGCAACCCGCCTGTACGCTTTCGCAAAAGCGTACCGACCAGCTGGCTGGAACTGGTGATCCGGGAGGGGCGTAACCGCCAGGTACGACGGATGACGGCGGCGGTGGGGTTGCCGACCTTGCGCCTGGTGCGGGTGAGGATTGGTGATTGGGCGCTGGATGGGCTGGAGCAGGGTTGCTGGCGCGAAGTCCCGGCTAAATTACAGCGCTAGCCGGGGCCGCAGCGCGCTCCCGGCAGCCTTGAGCCTTACACCCCTTCGAGAAACCCCACCACCACGCTCTTGATGATAAAGGCCAGCACCCCGAGCCCCAGCACGAAGAACAGGATCAGCGTCCCGAACTTGCCCGCCTTGGATTTTTTTGCCAGGTCCCAGACGATGAAGCCCATGAAACCGATCAGCACGGTGACCAGGATGATCATCATCCACTCTTCGAATACGGCGGGATCCATCGGTGTTCTCCAGGCGGGTTGAGCGTCCGATTATACGCTGGCTGGCGTGAGGGTTTAACGCAGGTGGGTCAATGGCAGCTCGGTGCTGGCCAGTACCTGGTTGAGCACGAAGCTCGAACGCACGCTGGTGACGCCTTCGATACGGGTCAGGCTGCCTAGAAGCAGTTTCTGGTAGTGGTCCATGTCGGGCACCACCACTTTGAGCTGGTAGTCGGCATCCATGCCGGTGACCAGGCTGCATTCCAGCACCTGCGGCAGGTTGCGGATGGCGGCCTCGAACGTTTCGAAACGCTCAGGGGTGTGGCGGTCCATGCCGATCAGCACATAGGCCGTCAGGCTCAGGCCCAGCTTCTTGCGGTCGAGCAGCGCAACCTGGCGCGAAATGTAGCCATCGTCCTCCAGTTGCTTGACCCGACGCGAGCATGGCGAAGGTGACAGGCCGATGCGTTCGGCCAGCTCCTGGTTGGAAATGCGCGCATCGCGCTGCAATTCGGCGAGGATGCTCAGGTCGTAACGGTCAAGTTTGCTCATGGCATTTGCCTTTTCTGTTCGTATTGCGGCGAATTATCAATCCAGGGTGAAAAATTGCGCAAGTGCTATTTATCTGAGCAATCTTCGCAATCATCTGTCGCAAGCCGTCCGGTATCTTTATCACCAGAATCACTGCCCGGACATCAGTCCACGGCGACGCGCCCTAGGCGGGCGGTCGCGGCCAGCCATCCAACAGGATCTGCAGGCCCCCGGGCTACACACCCTCCAGAAGACGGTGTGAGGTGAGCCGGCGCCACAAGTGCCGAGCACGGACGACAATTCCTGAAGGGAGGCCTTGTGGCCTCCCTTTTTTCTGTCCGGAAATTTAATTGGCCTGCGTGATGGGCGCGGTAGACTGGTTGCGGGCGCAGTTTTCTACCGAGAGGAATACCATGAAGTCGCGCATCTGGCAGTTGGCAGGTGTTGGTTTGCTGGGTTTGAGCATCAGCCTCGGGGCCATGGCCGAAGGGCCGGGCGAGGGGCATGGCGAACGCGGCCAGCAGGTGCAAGGTGAGGGCGTGCCTGGCCGCTCGCTCAACTCGCGCGACGAAGTGCGCCAGACCCAGCCCCCGCGCCAGGGTTATTACCAGGACATTCCCCGCCACCACGGTGATGACCATCGCTGGCAAGCCGGTGGCCCTGGGCAACGGCCCGGTGGTGACTGGCAAGGGCGCCCAGATGGACATGGCAATGGCTGGGGGCCTGGGCCGCAGTATCGCCCCGGGCACACAGTCGACCATTTTCCCGACCGCTACTGGAAAGTGCCTTACCGTGGTGCTGACTACTTCTACTCCGGCGGCTACTGGTACCGCCCTCATGGTGGCAGCTACATCGTGGTGAGGCCGCCCTATGGCGTGCGGGTCAATTACCTGCCGCCTTATGCGCGGGAAGTGTGGCTGGGGGGTGGGCTGTTCTTCCTGGTAGCCGATACCTACTACCAGTACCTGGCGGACAGCCAGGAGTACGTGGTGGTCAACCCGCCAGTCGGCGTGCCGGCGCCCGTACCGGTGGCACCGTCGAACGGTGGGTATGACGTGGTGGCTTACCCGATGTATGGCCAGGGGCAGGAACAGCAGGAGCAGGACCGTTACCAGTGCCATCGCTGGGCAGTGAGCCAATCCGGCTTCGATCCGGCGACGGCGACGTACGCACCGCCAGCCAATGTGCTCGACAATTACCGGCGGGCGCTGGGTGCCTGCTTCAGTGGCCGGGGATACAGCATCAACTAAAGCGGTAGGCGCGGCCTGTTAGCCTGAAGAATATCTATACCGGGTCGGCGTGCACCATCACATCCGCCTGTGGATAACGCTGGCGGATCACCCGTGAGGCCTCCACGCACAATCCGTGTGCTTCATGCAGTGGTAGCTGCCCTGGTAGCTCCAGGTGCAACTGCACGAACCACTGGTTGCCCGACACCCGCGTACGCAGGTCGTGCACGCCCTTGACGCCGGGAATGGCCAGTACCCGCGTGGCCATGTCTTCGCCGACATCGCTGGGCAGTTCCTTGTCCATCAGGATTGCCGTGCTTTCGCGGGCAATCTGCAAGGCACTCCAGAGGATGTAAAAGGCGATGCCCAGGCCGAACAGCGCATCCAGCTGGGGCCAGCCGAAACGCGCCAGCAGCAGGGCCAGCAGGATGCTGCTGTTTAGCAGCAAGTCCGAGCGGTAGTGCAGGGAGTCGGCCCGCACCGCGGTAGAGCCGGTCAGGCGGATGACCTTGTACTGCAAGGCCAGCAGGGCGACGGTCAGCACCAGCGACAGCAGCATCACCGCGATGCCGATGGCGGTATCACCCAGCGGTTGCGGGGTGTGCAGGCGCTCGACCGCCTGCACGCCGATCAGCACTGCACTGACCCCGATGAACAGCGCCTGCGCCATGCCGGCCAGGGCCTCGGCCTTGCCATGGCCGAACCGGTGATCGTCGTCTGCCGGGCGCAGCGCATAGTGCACCGCCAGCAGGTTGAGGAACGAGGCTACAGCGTCCAGTGCCGAATCGGTCAGCCCGGCCAGCAGGCTCACCGAACCGCTCAGCCACCAGGCCAGCGCCTTGCTCAGCACCAGAATACTGGCCACCGCCAATGACGCGCGCGTGGCCAGGCGTAGCAGGCGCTGGTGTTCAGCCGGGGTGGTGATCATCCGTGGTCGGTGTCCTTGTGGCTCAGGCGGCTGGCACCAGGCCCAGGCTGGCCAACTGCTCGACACTGCCGCGGTGCTGGATCAGCCGAGGGTCGTCCAATGGCAGGCGCTGGCCCAGTTCGCTTTCGAGAATGGCCTGCAACTTGAGGTTGTCGACCTTGCCATCTGGTTTGACGGCTTCTTGCAGTTTGGCTGGGTCGACCTGGGCGGTGCGGCCACCTGGGTAGTAGATGGCGCCCGTGGCGAAGTCAATGCCGAAGGCGATCAGCCCAGGGATCACGTAGAACAGGATGCCAATGGCGTCCATTGCGGCAACCACAGGGTCGATCTTGCCGCCGATCTGGCCGCGCCGGTCCGGGTAGAAAATGGTGCCGCAGGCCGTCAGTTGGGTCAGCAGGGTGGCAATGAGGGCGCCACCGATGACGCGGGTCGAGATGCGCATGTAAATCTCCGAGAAGGTGTTCAGCAGGGCAAGCGAAGCGCCTGCGCCTGATGCTAAGACCATGATAGAGCAGGCTGGGTTCGCCGTTATACTCGCCAGACTGTTCGAGGACCACCATGATTTCATTACCCATTGATGCGGCCTTGCCCGCTTTGCGCCAGGCCCTGGCAAACCGTGACGAAGCGGTGCTTGAAGCGCCGCCCGGCGCTGGCAAGACCACCCGCGTGCCGTTGGCGCTGCTGCACGAGCCGTGGCTGGCCGGGCAGACCATCCTGATGCTTGAGCCACGGCGCCTGGCGGCGCGGGCGGCCGCCGAGCGGCTGGCCAGCGAGCTGGGCGAGCAGGTGGGGGAAACGGTGGGTTACCGCATCCGCCTGGACAGCAAGGTCGGGCCCAAAACCCGTATCGAAGTGGTGACCGAGGGCATCCTCACCCGCCGCCTGCAGGCCGACCCGGCACTGGAGGGTGTGGGCTTGCTGATCTTCGACGAATTTCACGAGCGCAGCCTGGATGCCGACCTGGCTCTGGCGCTGAGCCTCAATGGCCGCGAGTTGCTGCGTGACGACCCGCCGCTGAAGATTCTCCTGATGTCCGCCACCCTGGAAGGCGAGCGCCTGTCGCGGTTGCTGGACGATGCGCCGGTGGTCAGCAGCGAAGGCCGCATGCATCCGGTGGATATCCGTTGGGGGCGAGCGTTCCAGCCGGGCGAGTTCATCGAACCACGGGTGGTGGACAGCGTGCTGCAGGCGCTGGCAGACCAAGCCGGCAGCGTGCTGGTATTCCTGCCTGGGCAGGCCGAGATCCGCCGGGTGCACCAGAGCCTGCAGGAGGCCTTGGGCGATCGGCCCGAAATTCTGCTCTGCCCACTGCATGGCGAACTGGATCTCAATGCCCAGCGTGCCGCCATCGACCCGCCGGCCAAGGGCCTGCGCAAGGTGGTGCTGGCCACCAACATCGCCGAAACCAGCCTGACCATCGATGGCGTGCGTGTGGTGATCGATGCCGGCCTGGCCCGTGTGCCGCGCTTCGACCCTGGCAGCGGTATGACCCGCCTGGACACTCAGCGTATCTCCCGCGCCAGCGCCACTCAGCGCGCCGGCCGGGCCGGCCGCCTGGAGCCCGGCGTGTGCTACCGCCTGTGGTCCGAAGCCCAGCATGAGCAACTGGCCGCCCATGGCAGCGCCGAAATCCTCCAGGCCGACCTGGCCGGGTTGGCCCTGCAACTGGCGCGCTGGGGCGTTACCCCCGAGCAGTTGCGCTGGCTTGACCAACCGCCGGCTGCCGCGTTCGCCCAGGCCCAAGACCTGTTGGTGCGGCTCAATGCCTTCAAGCCTGGTAGCCGTGACAACCTCAGCGAACACGGCCAGGCCATGGCCGAACTGCCGGCGCACCCACGCATCGCGCATTTGCTGCTGCGTGGCCAGGACCTGGGCCTGGCACAGATGGCCTGCGATGTGGCTGCGCTGCTGGGGGAGCGGGATATCCAGCGTGGGGGTGGTGCGGACTTGCACAACCGGCTGGCGCTGGTCAGTGGCGAAAGCAAGGCGGCGCGTGGCGGCCAGGGTGGCGTGCAGCGGGCGCGTCAGCTGGCCCGCCAGTACCGTGGTCTGTTGCGAGGCAAGGCCGGTGCGCCGGTCGCCGACCCCGACCACGCGCGCTGGCTGGGCGCGCTTCTGGCGCTGGCCTATCCCGACCGCGTCGCCCTGCAGCGCCGCGAGGGCGGGGCGGAGTATCGGTTGGCCAACGGCCGTGCGGCGCTGTTTGCCGAGGTTGACGCGTTGATGAAGTGCCCCTGGTTGGTAGTCGCCGACCTGGGTAGCCGCCAGGGGCAGCGTGAGGAGCGCATCTACCTGGCCGCCGAATTCGATCCGGCGTTGCTCGATGGCGTGCTGGCCGAGCAGGTCGAGCGGGTCGATATCGTTGATTGGGACGAGCGCGAGCAGGTGTTGCGCGCCGAGCGGCAGGTCAAGGTTGGCGAACTGGTCCTCAGCCGTGAGCCGCTACCCGGCCTGGATGACGAAGCCAAGGCCAGGGCGCTGCTTGGCCTGGTTCGGCGCAAGGGCCTGAACCTGCTGACCTGGACGCCGGAACTGCGCCAGTGGCAGGCACGGGTGGCACTGCTGCGCCAGCTGGACCTGGAAAAGGATGGCCACAGCGAATGGCCCGACCTGGGCGACGAGGCCCTGCTCGCCAACCTGGAAGACTGGCTGCAGCCCTACCTGGGCAAAGTGTCGCGCCTTAGCCACTTTGCCGCGCTGGACCTGCCGTCGCTGTTGCGCAACCTGTTGCCCTGGCCGCTGCCACAGCGCCTGGACGAACAGGCCCCCGCGCACCTGGCGGTGCCGTCCGGCTCGAACATTCGTCTGGACTACAGCGAGAGCCCGCCGGTCCTCGCCGTGCGCTTGCAAGAGCTGTTCGGGCTTGCCGACACCCCACGCATCGCCAACGGCCGGCAGCAGGTCAAGCTGCACCTGCTGTCACCCGCACGCCGGCCGGTGCAGGTGACCCAGGACTTGGCGAACTTCTGGCGCACCACCTACGCCGAGGTGAAGAAGGATTTGAAGGGGCGGTATCCGAAGCATTACTGGCCTGACGACCCCTTGGTGGCCGAGGCTACGGCGCGAGCCAAACCTCGGGGGACCTGAGCGTGGCCGGGGCGGCTGTCAGCCGAGCGGTACGAGCAGGAAGGTGAACACTTCACCTTCCTCGACATTGAGCAAGGCCACCCAGTCGCCGCTTTTGTGCGGCGTATCCTTGATGATGCCAACCCTGTGGCCTCGGTGGTCGCGCAGATGGCACACCAGGCCGTCCTCGGTCAGCTCCAGTGGCTCGATCTTCCAGTAGTCAGTGACGTCGGCATGCCAGTAGAAGCCCAGGTAGCCATTGCGGCTGATGCCCAGTTTCTTGGCTTGTGGTCGCCCAGGGATGCTGATGTGGTGATGCAGGCGATCGTCGGTCTGCGAGTGGTAATGAAAGTCCATCACCGGCGAGTCCTGCTTTCCCCCAACCTGTAGCCAGTCATCCTCAGGGGTAACCCCCCAGCTGAACTTGTCACTGCTGCGGCTCAGGCGCAGTGGGATGTACCGGTTGACGGCGCGCATGTACAGCCTGCCGCGAAACGACCTGGCAAATTCCGCTTTGATGTCTTCGTGCATGGTGCTTTCCTCGGTTGGCATTGAAGGTTGCGCACCCTAATGCCCAAGCGCGACGCCCAGGCAGATCGAAGACTTTCCCCGGTTGCCTCAGGCGCCGGCCTCACCTTCCAGCAGCATGAACAGGCGGTACAGCACCACGGTGCTGAACAGCTGCAGGAAGCCGCTGAGGCTGTCCATGGCCAGCTCCATGCCAGGCGAGGGCTCTGGGAAAGCCATCAGCAGCAGCCCGTCGATCAGCCAGATCGGTGCCAGCACAGCCACCACACAGAACATGATGCGCATGAAGTGACCGGTGGTCATGCTGGCACTTTCGCGCATCGCCTGCACCACCGGGCGGCCGCGCAGCACCAGCAGGTACTCGGCGAACACCAGATTGATCATGATCCATACGCCCGGGAAGACGAACAACGCAAGGCCCGCCATGATCAGCAGCGAACTGATGAGAATCAGCAGGGCCAGTTGTGGCCAGAGCTGCAGGGCGCGGGCGAACAGGTCGCGCTTGGCGATTTCCTGGCCCTTGCTGCGGGTATCGAGGTAAAGGATCAGCGCGGCGCTGTACAGCGGGTAGAGCAGCAGGCTGACGAGCATGCCGTAGGCAGGCGATGCCTGGTCGCCCAACTGCCGGTACAGCAACTGAGTGAGCAGGGCTTCCAGCACCACCAGCGGCAGGCACAGCTGGACAATGTTCGGCAGGTGGCGGCGGAAGAAGTACAGGGAGTCGCGCAGAACGCTCAGCGGATTCATCAGTCAACATCGCATGGCAGTAAAAACAGGGGCCTAACTTTAGCCCAAAGCAGGCCTGGGGCTGTCACTTGCTGAAAAAAGTTTCACCGCGCCGGTGATTGAATCCCGCGTCCGTACGCCCCATCTTTGACGCTGTCCGTTGTCCCGCTACCCCACGAGGTCGCCCATGAACACTGAAGAACAAACCCTGATCGACGGCCTGTTCGGCCGCATCAAGCAAGCTGAAGACCCGAGCCAGCCGCGCGATCCGCAGGCCCAGGCGTGCATCGAGCAACATCTGCGTCAACAGCCGGCGGCGCCTTACTACATGGCACAAGCCATATTGGTGCAGGAGGCTGCGATCAAGCGCCTCGACGAGCAGAACAAGCAGCTGGAGGCCGAACTGCAGCAGGCCCGCGCCCAGGCCCAGGCCGCACAAGCCGCCAGCAGCGCGCCAAGCAATGGCGGGGGTGGTTTCCTGTCCAGCATCTTTGGTTCGGGTGGGCGTAACGCGGCCCCGGCGGTGCAGCCGCAGCGTCCCGCTGCTGCCCCGGTGGCGTCGGGTGGTGGCTGGCGCGAGCCTTCGGCACCGGGCTTCTCCCAGCCGCCAACACAGCAACCTGGCTTTGCCGCCGCGCCGGCGCGCGGCGGCGCCAGCAGTTTCCTCGGTGGGGCCATGCAGACCGCTGCCGGTGTGGCCGGTGGTGTGTTGCTGGCGCAGGGTATCAGCAGCCTGTTCAACCACAACTCGCAGCCGGAAGAAGTGGTCGAGGTGATCAAGGAAGAACCGACACCGGCCAGCGACAGCGGCGGCTGGAACGACCAGGGCGGTCAGCAGCAAGTGGCTGACAATGGCGGTTGGGGCAGTGACCAGGGTGGTTACGCCGACAGCGATTATGGCAGCGATGATGGCGGGTTCTTCTCGGACGACGACTCGTACGTCTGACAGGTCTGGCATACTGCTGGCATTTTTGAGGGGCGCTGTGCGCCCCTTTCGCGACGCAAGGCCGCTCCCACAGGTAAAGTGCAGGTTTCACACGCATTGCCCGACCTGTGGGAGCGGCCTTGTGTCGTGAAAGGGCTGCAACGCAGCCCCAAAATCCCAGACCGGACACGAGGTTCCCAGGTGAAAAAGATCGCGCTGTTCGCCGATGTGCAGAACCTCTACTACACCGTGCGCCAGGCCCATGGCTGCCATTTCAACTACACCGCCCTTTGGGCCGACGTCAGCCGCGAAGGCCAGATCGTCGAAGCCGTGGCCTATGCCATCGACCGTGGCGACGCCAAGCAGCAACAGTTCCAGCAGATTTTGCGCAACCTCGGTTTCGACGTGCGTCTCAAACCCTTCATCCAGCGCAGCGATGGCTCGGCCAAAGGCGACTGGGATGTGGGCATTACCCTGGATGTAATCGACGCGGCAAGCAGGGTCGACCAGGTAGTGCTGGCTTCTGGCGATGGTGATTTCGACCTGCTGCTGGAGCGGGTGATCCAGCGCCATGGCACCGAAGCCGTGGTGTATGGCGTGCCGGGGCTGACGGCGCTGTCATTGATCCGTGCCGCCACCCGCTATGTGCCCATCGAGGGCACACTGTTGCTCAAACACTAAGGTTTTTCATGGAACGTATCGCTGTCATCGACTTTGAAACCACCGGTATTTCCCCCGGTGCCGGTTGCCGCGCCACCGAGGTGGCGGTGGTAATGCTCGAAGGCGGGCGCATTGTCGAGCGCTACCAGAGCCTGATGAACGCGGGCGTGCCAGTGCCGGCCTTCGTCGCCGGCCTGACCGGCATCACCACCGCCATGTTGCGCACTGCGCCGCCGGTGGACAAAGTGATGAACGAGGTGGCCGAGTTTGTCGGTGGCACCCCATTGCTGGCGCACAACGCGGCCTTCGACCAGAAGTTCTGGGACTACGAACTGAGCCGCATCGGTCGCAGCCGCAGCCAGCCGTTCGCTTGCTCTCTGCTGCTGTCACGGCGCCTGCTGCCGGCGGCGCCGAACCACAAGCTGGGTACTCTGACACGTTGGGCTGGGTTGCCGGACACCGGGACCGCGCACCGGGCCATGGCCGATGCCGAAATGGCCGCCAACCTGCTGCAACACCTGACTGGCGTGTTGCGCCAGGACCACGGTTTACAGCAACTTTCGCACGGCCTGCTTTGTCGGTTGCAGAAAGTCCCGGCTGCAAAGGTGCGCGACACGCTGGCCAAGTACCGTTAGGGCTGGCCGGCAATACAGGGCTCAAGCCGAACGCACCAAAAGTGTGCCGCTCATTTGAGCCCGTTCTGTAACGTATCTTCGCCCAGGCAGGCCGTTAAACTGAAGCACCCGTAAACGGATTTCGAGTTTTCCCATGCCTGCCGCCCGTCGCTTCCCGCTGTTGCTCATTGGTGCTTTCCTGGCCTTGTACCTGGTTTGGGGTTCCACTTATCTGTTCATTCGTATCGGCGTGGAGAGCTGGCCTCCGATGCTCATGGCCGGGGTGCGCTTTCTGATTGCCGGCGGCCTGCTGTACGGTTTTTTGCGCTGGCGCGGTGTGCCCGCGCCGACCTGGCCGCAGTGGCGGGCGGCAGGGGCGATTGGCTTTTTGCTGCTTAGCTGTGGCAACGGTGGTGTGACCGTGGCCGAGCATGCTGGCGTGGCGTCGGGCGTAGCGGCGCTGGCCGTGGCGACAGTGCCACTGTTCACCCTGCTGTTCGGCCTGTTGTTCGGGCACCGCAATTCGAAGCTGGAGTGGGCGGGCATTGCCCTGGGGCTGGTGGGTATCGGCCTACTGAACCTGGGTTCCAACCTGCAGGCAAGCCCGATGGGTGCAGCGCTGATCCTGTTCGCAGCGGCGTCCTGGGCGTTCGGCTCGGTGTGGAGCAAAACCTTGCCGCTGCCCCAGGGGCCGATGGCCAGCGCGGCAGAAATGCTGGTGGGGGGGGCGGTACTGTTGCTGGGCAGTGTGCTGTCGGGCGAGCGTATGACGCAGATGCCGACCGCTGCCGGCTGGGGGGCGTTGGCCTATCTGGTGTTCTTCGGCTCGATCCTGGCGTTCAGTGCCTACATGTATTTGCTCAAACATGTGCGCCCGGCAGCCGCCACCAGCTACGCCTACGTCAACCCGGCGGTGGCGGTGCTGTTGGGCATCGTCTTCGCCGGCGAACAGATTGGCGCCGAAGAGTGCGTGGCGATGGCGGTGATTATCGGTGCGGTGGTGCTGATTGGCCTTCCACAGTGGCGCAAGGCGCCTGCGCAGCCGTTGAAAGGCGAAATCTGCAAGTAGGCAGGGGTGATGCGGTAAACTTGCCGCCTTCGCTGAACCCCCCGACGGTATTGCCATGAATTTCGCCAAACTCGGCCTGATCGAACCGCTGCTGCGTACCCTGCAGCAGCTGGACTACACCACCCCGACCCCGGTGCAGGCCAAGGCCATCCCCGCCGTGCTGGCCGGCCGCGACCTGATGGCCGCAGCCCAGACCGGTACCGGCAAGACCGCAGGCTTTGCCTTGCCCGTGCTGCAGCGCCTGGCGCTGGAAGGCGAAAAGGTGGCCAGCAACTCCATCCGTGCGCTGGTGCTGGTACCTACCCGCGAACTGGCCGAGCAGGTGCACAACAACGTGCGCGAATACGCCGAGAACCTGCCGCTGAGCACCTACGCGGTGTATGGCGGCGTCAGCATCAACCCGCAGATGATGCGCCTGCGCCGTGGTGTCGACCTGCTGGTGGCCACCCCGGGTCGTTTGCTCGACCTGTTCCGGCAGAACGCGGTGAAGTTCAACCAGGTGCAGACCCTGGTACTGGACGAAGCTGACCGCATGCTCGACCTGGGCTTTGCCGAGGAGCTGCAATCGGTTTACGCGGCGCTGCCCCGCAAGCGCCAGACGCTGCTGTTCTCCGCCACCTTCTCCGATCAGATTCGCGTGCTGGCGGGGTTGGCCTTGAATGACCCGCTCAGTATCGAAGTGAGCCCGCGCAACGCCACCGCGACCAGCGTCAAGCAGTGGCTGGTGCCTGTGGATAAAAAGCGTAAGGAAGACCTGTTCTGCCACCTGCTGCGCAAGCAGCGCTGGACCCAGGTGCTGGTGTTCGCCAAGACCCGTAACGGTGTCGACCAACTGGTGCAGCGTTTGCTGGCCGAAGGTGTGAACGCCGACGGCATTCATGGGGACCGCCCGCAGGCTACCCGTCAGCGCGCGCTGGACAGCTTCAAGGCCCGCGAAGTGCAGGTGCTGGTGGCCACCGATGTGGCAGCCCGTGGCCTGGACATCGATGATTTGCCGCTGGTGGTCAACCTTGACCTGCCGATCGTTGCCGAGGACTACGTGCACCGCATCGGCCGTACCGGGCGGGCGGGCAACAAGGGCGAGGCGATTTCGCTGGTGTGCGCGGATGAAGTGCAACTGCTGGCGGCTATCGAAGTGCTGACCCGGCAGACCCTGCCGCGTCATGAAGAGCCTGATTTTATCCCTGATCATCGGGTGCCGCTGACCGATGCCAGTGGCCAGGTGATCAAGAAACCGAAGAAGCCCAAGAAGCCGAAAGAAAACAGCGCCAAGCGCGGGCTGGGCCGTTGGATGGACAGTTCTGAGGCGGTTAATTCCGAGCCGGCAGTCAAGGCGGTGCGCAAGGTGCCGAGTTTCAATGGTGGGCCGCGCAAGCGTAAGCCCTGAGATTTCGGGGCCGCTCTGCGGCCCATCGCGACACAGTTCAGGCCCGCGCCGTACCTGTGGCAGCGGCCTTGTGTCGCGAAAGGGCTGCGCAGCAGCCCCTGCAATCTTTCAGGAAACCGGCTTAACCCAATCCGCCGCCGCCCGCCCGGCGTGCAAGCCGCTGGCAAAGCACGCCGTTAGCAAATACCCCCCGGTCGGCGCCTCCCAGTCCAGCATTTCGCCGGCACAGAACACCCCCGGCATGCCCTTGACCATCAACCCCTCATCCAGCCCCTCGAAACGCACCCCGCCGGCGCTACTGATCGCTTCATCCAGCGGCCGTGTACGCACCAACGTGATCGGCAATGCCTTGATCGATCGGGCCAGCGCCTGCGGGTCGGCAAAGCTCGCGTGATCGGTCAGCTCCCGCAGCAGTGCCGCCTTGACCCCATCGATACCCAACTGGCTGTGCAGATGCTTGGCCATGGAGCGTGAACCGCGTGGCTTGGCCAGTGCCTGGGCAATTTTGTCCACAGGCTTGTCCGGCAGCAGGTCGAGCAACAGCAGCCCACGGCCGTCACGGTTGATGGCCTCGCGCAGCGGAGCCGACCAGGCATACACCAGGCTGCCCTCCACACCTTGCGCGGTGAGGATGAACTCGCCTTTGCGCGGTGCACTGCCCGGTACGCTGAGGGCAATGTTCTTCAGCGGCGCGCCGGCGAACTTGTCCTTGAGCAAGGCGCTCCAACTGTCCACTTCAAAACCGCAGTTGCTCGGCTGCAAAGGCGAGATATCCACAGCCCGTTCGGCCAGCAGCGCTTGCCAACTGCCGTCGGAGCCCAGTCGCGCCCAGCTGGCGCCACCCAGTGCCAGCACCACGACGGCGGCTTTCACCAGCCGTTCGCCCTGTGGATAAGCAATCCGCAAGGCGCCATCGGAGTTCCAGCCCAGCCAGCGATGACGGGTGTGGATAACTACCCCGTTGTCACGAAGGCGCTTGAGCCAGGCACGTAGCAGCGGCGCGGCTTTCATGTCGGTCGGAAACACCCGGCCCGAGGTGCCGACGAAGGTTTCGATGCCCAGGCCGTGAATCCACTGGCGCAAAGCGTCGGCGTCGAAGTCACGCAGCAGGGCCTCGATCTCGCCTTGGCGTTCGGCATAGCGGGCCACGAACGCCGAGTAGGGCTCGGAATGGGTGATGTTCATGCCGCCGACGCCCGCCAGCAGGAACTTGCGCCCAACCGAAGGCATGGCATCGAACACCTCGACCGCCAGGCCTGCCTGGGCCAGTGCTTCGGCAGCCATCAAGCCGGCAGGGCCGCCACCGATGACGACAGCGAGGGGAGAGGATGCGGGGTTCAGATCGGGCATGGTGGGCAGCAGGCTGTGGAAAAGAGGCGCATTCTAGCGCAGCGCTGGCCATGGAAGCACTGGTCAAAAAATGCTCAGAAGTCTGCAGGCCTTGCCATCAAAGGGCTGTAGCGCCTTTCCCGCAGGTTATCCACAAGCGGTTCCACAGTCATTGTGAACAACCGATGACGCGTGCTGCGCTGTGGTGAAGGATGCCGTGGCGTTTGGCCAAGGCTGCGCGATCCTTGCTGTAACCACCGCCGATCACGCCCACCACCGGGATATCGCGGCCCAGGCAGTGGCGCAATACGGCTTCGTCACGGGCGGCAACGCCAGCATCGGTCAGTTGCAGGTAGCCCAAGGCGTCGTCTTTGTGCACATCGACGCCGGCGTCATACAGCACCAGGTCGGGCTGATACAACGGCAGCAGGTAATTGAGGGCGTCGTCCACCACCTTCAGGTAGGCGGTATCGCCCATGCCACGGGGCAGAGGGATATCCCAGTCGCTTTGCGCCTTGCGGGCCGGGAAGTTCTGCTCGCAGTGCAGCGACACGGTGATGGCCTCTGGCGTGTCGTGCAGGATGCGCGCGGTGCCATCGCCCTGGTGCACGTCGCAGTCGAAAATCAGCACCCGGTGTACCCGGCCAGCCGCCAGCAGGTAACGGCTGATCACCGCGAGGTCGTTGAAGATGCAGAAGCCGGCGGGGTGGTCGTAATGGGCATGGTGGGTGCCACCGGCGAGGTGGCAGGCGATGCCGTGCTGCAGGGCCATTTCGGCCGTGAGCAGCGAGCCGCCGACGGCGCGCACGGTGCGCCGGGCCAGCGCCTCGCTCCAGGGCAGGCCGAGGCGGCGCTGGTCCTCGCGCGACAGCTCGCCGTTCATGTAGCGCTCGATGTAGCTGCGGTCGTGGGCCAGGGCGAGGATGTCGTTGGGGCAGATGTCCGGGCGCAGCAGGGCTTGGTCGGTGGTCAGCCCGCTGTCGACCAAGTGGTCGCGCAGCAGGCGGAACTTGTCCATCGGGAAGCGGTGTTCGGCGGGGAACTCCGGGCTGTAGTCTTCGTGGTAGATCAGCGGCAGCGGCATGGGGTGTTCACAATCGGGGCCAGTGCTGATCTTGCCAGTTATCGTCCTGCGCTGGCCAATACGCGTTGCCAGTCCGGCTCGTTCAGGCGCCCTAGGATGCGCGCCTTGCCATCGCCATCCACCGACACGAACAAAGCGCTGGCATAGCTGCTTTGACGCTCGCCACCGGCAACGTTCTGCTGGCGGGCGAAATGGTCGATGCAGCCGTTGTGGGTCACCAGCACCAGGTTGTGCCCCGCACGTTTGCGCGCCAGCGCCTCGCTGGCGAACTGGCTGTCGCAGGTTTCCAGCCAGCCTTCGCTGGCCACCGCCTGACCGAGGATGAAGTGCGCGGTTTGCCGGGTGCGCAGTTTCGGGCTGGTCAGCAGGTCGGCGTTGTGCAGGCCCAGCCGGTTCAGCCCTTGGCCAACACGGGTTGCGGCCTGGCTACCGCTGACGGTGATACCGGTGGGGTCGTCCAGGCAGGGGCCGGGTGCGCTGTCGCAGCGTTCGGCGTGGCGGATCATCACGATCACCGCGCCTTCGGCCCAGTCTTGCAGTAAACCGCTGTCACTCAGTTGTTGCTCGTTGCCAAGGTCCACGATATGCGTCCTCGTCGCCAGCCAGGTGGTCAACGCCGCCACGACCATGCACAGGCCAAGGGCGGCACCGAGGGCTTTGCGAGACAGGCGCCGCTTGCGCCGGGTGTGTATGGCAGCGTGCCCCAGGGTATTGCTCGATTGCATGCGTAGCTCCGTTGGCATGGCCGCGTCTGGCGCGGCAGAGATGGCGGCATTGTGCTGAGGGGCCTGTCGGGGGCCGGTGAAGGGCGTGTGAAAATTGCATTCGGCGGCTACCGGTTGGGTGAAAGCCGAGCCCGCGCCTACGCTGTACACTGCAAGGCGGCAAAACCGGAGCAGGCCCCATGACCCCCATCCTTGAACTGGAAAGCGCACGGCTGGTGCTGCGCCAATGGCACGACGACGACCTGCGCGAGTTCGCCGCGCTGTGCGCCGACCCGCAGGTGATGCGCTACTTCCCGGCGCCCCTGACGCGTCTGGAAGCCGCTGCATTGATCGGTCGGGTGCGCGGGCACTTCAATGAATACGGTTTTGGTTTGTGGGCCCTTGAGCGCAAGGACAGCGGCGCGTTCATCGGCATGACCGGTTTGCTGCACGTGGGCTTCGAGGCCGATTTCACCCCCGCTGTGGAGATTGGCTGGCGCCTGGCCCGCCGTCACTGGGGCCTGGGTTTTGCCAGCGAGGCGGCGTGGACCTGCCTGCGTTGTGCTTTCGCCCAATTGCGCCTGGAGGAAGTGGTGTCGTTCACTAGCGAGAGCAACCTGCCGTCGCAGAAGGTCATGCAAGCCATCGGTATGCAGCAGGACGCGCAGGGCAGTTTCGAGCACCCCCGCCTGCCTGAGGGCCACCCGCTACGCCCGCATGTGCTGTACCGCATCGACCGCACCCATTGGGAGCGCACCCTGCGCCCCTGAATGCATGGCCATGCCCGGCACGAATGACAAACCCTGTATTATTTGCCCACTTGGAAGGCGCTGCATGTTGCACGTTCAGCGCCTGTGAGATCGAGCGCCGCTCGGGCGGCGCATCGCGAGCAAGCTCGCTCCTACGGAGAACCCCCGATGAGTCATGTGTTGGACGACCTGGTCGACCTGTTGAGCCTCGAAGCCATCGAGGAGAACCTGTTCCGTGGCCGCAGCCAGGACCTGGGCTTCCGCCAGCTGTACGGTGGGCAAGTGCTGGGGCAGTCGTTGTCGGCAGCCAGCCAGACGGTCGAGGACGCGCGCCATGTGCATTCGTTGCACGGCTACTTCCTGCGCCCGGGCGATGCCAGCCTGCCGGTGGTGTACTCGGTGGACCGCGTGCGCGATGGCGGCAGTTTCAGCACCCGGCGGGTGACGGCGATCCAGAAAGGCCAGACCATCTTCACCTGCAGCGCATCGTTCCAGTACGACGAGGAAGGGTTCGAGCACCAGGCGCAGATGCCAGAGGTGGTCGGCCCGGAAAACCTGCCGACCGAAGTAGAACTGGCCCGCGCCATGGCCGACCAGTTGCCCGAGCGCATTCGCGACAAAGTGCTGTGCGCCAAGCCGATCGAGATCCGCCCGGTCACCGAGCGTGACCCGTTCAACCCCAAGCCCGGCGACCCGGTGAAGTACGCCTGGTTCCGCGCCGACGGCAACCTGCCTGACGTACCCGCCCTGCACAAGTACCTGCTGGCCTACGCCTCGGACTTCGGCCTGCTGACCACTGCGCTGCTGCCCCATGGCAAGTCGGTGTGGCAGCGCGACATGCAGATCGCCAGCCTCGACCATTCGTTGTGGTTCCATGGCAACCTGCGCGCTGACGAATGGCTGCTGTACGCAACCGATAGCCCCTGGGCCGGTAATTCCCGTGGTTTCTGCCGCGGCAGCATCTTCAACCAGGCCGGGCAACTGGTGGCATCGTCCAGCCAGGAAGGCCTGATTCGTCATCGCAAGGATTGGGCATGAGCCTCCTTGGCGAGGTGCGCAACTGGGTGTTCGACATGGACGGCACCTTGACCGTGGCGGTGCACGACTTTGCCGCCATTCGCGTGGCGTTGGACATCCCGGCCGAGCACGACATCCTCACCCACCTGGCGGCGCTGCCGGCTGATGAGGCGGCAGCCAAGCATGCCTGGTTGCTGGAGCACGAGCGGGACCTGGCGGTTGCCTCCACGGCGGCCACCGGGGCGGTGGAACTGGTGCGCGAACTGGCCGAGCGCGGTTGCCGGCTGGGTATTCTTACCCGCAATGCGCGTGAGCTGGCGCATGTGACGCTGGAGGCCATTGGCCTGGCGGACTGCTTCGCGGTGGAGCACATTCTCGGGCGTGACGAAGCGGCGCCCAAGCCGAGCCCGGATGGGTTACTGAAAATTGCCAGTGCCTGGGGCGTGGCGCCCAGTGAGCTGGTGATGGTGGGGGATTACCGCTTTGACCTGGACTGTGGACGGGCGGCGGGGGCGCGCACGGTGCTGGTGAACCTGCCGGATAACCCGTGGCCGGAGCTGGTGGATTGGCATGCGGCCGATTGCCAGGCATTGAAGGTGATGCTGGGCTGATTCTTGTATTGGCAATGCGGGCCTGTTCGCGGGCATGCCCGCGAAAGGGCCGGACCTGTCTATGCTGAACCCCATTCTTTCTTCTGATACGGAGACCTACCCATGACCAGCAAGGCCATCTACGTACAACCCGGCGGCGGCTACGACAAGGTCGAGGTCGGCACCAGCGAGGCCCTGGCCCCCAAGGCCGGCGAGATCACCGTGCGCCTGCACGCCAGCTCCCTCAACTACCACGATTTCGCTGTGGTCAGCGGCATGTGGGGCCCGAGCGAGCGGCGCATCCCCATGGCCGATGGCGCCGGTGAGGTGGTCGCGGTGGGGGCTGGCGTTACCGAGTTCCAGGTCGGCGACAGCGTGGTCAGCACCTTCTTCCCCGATTGGCTCGATGGCCAGGCCAATGTCGAGGGCTTTGCCCAGGTGCCTGGCGACGGCCTCGATGGCTACGCCCGAGAGCAGGTCACCGCCCGTGCCACTGCGTTCACCCTGGCGCCCAAGGGTTTCAGCCATGCCGAAGCGGCCACCCTGACCACCGCCGGGCTTACCGCCTGGCGCGCGCTGATGAGTGATGATCACCTCAAGCCCGGCGACACGGTGCTGGTGCAGGGCACTGGCGGTGTGTCGATTTTCGCCTTGCAGTTCGCCAAGCTGGCCGGCGCTACAGTGATCGCCACCTCGTCCAGCGATGCCAAGTTGGAGCGCCTGAAAGCGTTGGGTGCCGACCACCTGATCAATTACAAGAGCACCCCGGCCTGGGGTGAGAAAGTGCGTGAGCTGACGGGCAACCGCGGGGTTGATCATGTGATCGAAGTGGGTGGCCCGGCGACGCTGGAGCAGTCGATGATTGCCGCGCGCATCGGTGGGCATGTTTCGCTGATCGGTATCCTCACCGGGGTGGCTGGGCAGTTGCCGCTGGTGCAGGCGCTGGTGCGGCAGATTCGCCTGCAAGGGGTGCTGGTAGGCAGCCGTGCGCAGCAGCAGGCGATGGTGCGGGCGATCGATGCCAACGGCCTGCGCCCGGTGGTGGACAAGCATTTCGAGTTGGAGCAGATCGTCGAGGCGTTCCGTTACCAGGAGAGCAACCGGCATTTCGGCAAGATCTGCCTGACTTGGTGAGGATAGGTGAGGGCGGCTGGATGTAACGGCCACCCTACAAGCCAATACATTCGCGCACATCGGCAGCACAGGGCGGCTGGCTAGAATGCCCCGCTCTGTTGCGATTGATTCTCTTCAAGAGGATGCCCCGATGTGCCCGACTCCCCTTTTCTGGCAGCGTTTGCTGCCTGTCTTGCTGTTGGCTACCTGCCTCGGCTTCATCCAACCTGCCAGCGCCATGCAAGTGACCGACGTGCTCGGGCGCAAGGTCGAGGTTGACCACCCGCCTCAGCGCATCGTGCTTGGCGAAGGGCGGCTGTTCTTCGCGCTGGCTTTGCTTGACCGTGACAACCCGTTCCAGCGGGTGGTTGGCTGGCAGAACGACATGCGCCTGCTCGACCCGCATACCTATGAGGTGTATGCGCAGCAGTACCCACAAGTGGCCAAGTTGCCGCTGATCGGCCAGGCGTCCGAGCAGAGCGTGAGCGCTGAGCAGATACTGGCGCTCAAGCCCGACCTGGCCATTTTCAGCATCGCCGGTGAGGGCCCGACCCAGCACAGCCCGGTGGCCGATCTACTGGAAAAGGCCGGGGTGCCGGTGCTGTTCATCGACTTTCGCGTGCACCCGATCCGCAATACCCGGGTGAGCATGCAGGCACTGGGCACGCTGCTGGGGCGTGAGCCGCAGGCGGCGGAGTACCTGAACCTGTACGACCGTCACCTGAAGCGGGTAACCGACGGCGTGGCCAGGATCAAGGAAAGCGAGCGGCCCAAGGTGTTTCTCGAACTGTTGGCTGGCGTGTGGCAGGCACCGGGGCATACCACTGGCAAGAGCGGATTGGGCAGCGTGGTCGAAGCCGTAGGCGGGCACAACATTGGTGCCGATGTGGTGCCTGGGGCGCTGGGTGATGTGAGTGTCGAGTACGTGTTGCAAGCCAACCCGGACGTGTACATCGCCACCGGCAACCGCGCGCCCGGGGTGCTGCTGGGGGCTGGCGTCTCCACCGATACGGCACGCCAGAGCCTGGCGAAGATCACCGCGCGCCCCGAGTTCGCCCCGCTGCGGCCGATCGAGGCTGGCCAGGCCCATGGCTTGTGGCATGATTTCTACAACTCGCCGTTCAACATCCTGGCGGTCGAGGCCATGGCCCGATGGGTACACCCGGAGCGTTTCAAGGCGCTCGACCCGCAGGCAACCATGGGTGAAATCAACCGCATGCTCAAGGTCGGCCTGGACGGCCAGTACTGGGTCGATGCCAGGTGACCGCGCTGGCCCACGAAGGCGCGGCGTTGGCAGCCTGGCATTATCGTCGCCTGTTGTGGCGGCGGGCCTTGCTGGTCTTCACGCTGGCGTTGTTGCTGTTGTTGTCGGTACTGGGCGACCTGGCCAGCGGTGCCTCGGGCATGGGCCTGGGGCAATTGCTGCATGGCGTGTTCGACCCGGCGACGTTGAGTGCCACCGAGCGGGTGATCATCTGGAACGTGCGCCTGCCGTACTCGCTGATGGCGGTGCTGGTGGGGGCGGCCTTGGCGCTTGCCGGTGCCGAGATGCAGGCGATTCTAGACAACCCGCTGGCCAGCCCCTTCACCTTGGGTGTGTCGTCATCGGCGGCACTCGGCGCCTCGCTGGCGATTGCCTACCCACTGGGCATTGCCTGGCTGGCGCCGAGCGCCCAGGTGACGGTGATGGCGTTCATCTTCGCCTGCCTGTCGGTGGTGCTGTTGCAGGCCATGTCGCGGTTGCGTGGCGCCGGGGTCGAGAGCCTGGTGCTGTTTGGCATCGCCTTGGTGTTCAGCTGCAATGCGTTGGTCTCGTTGCTGCAATTGCTGGCCACCGAGGATGTGCTGCAGCAACTGGTGTTCTGGACCTTGGGTAGCCTGGCCCGCGCCGACTGGCACAAGCTTGGCATGCTGGCCCTGGTGCTGGGGTTGCTGTTGCCGTTCTCGCTACGAGCGGCACCGGCCATGACCTTGCTGCGCATGGGCGAGGACCGTGCGCGCAGTTTTGGCGTCGATACCCGGCGCCTGCGTTTTGCCTCGCTGCTGCGCATCAGCCTGTTGTCGGCAACGGCGGTGGCATTCGTCGGCACCATCGGTTTTGTCGGCCTGGTCGGGCCGCACATCGCCCGGCTGCTGGTCGGTGAGGACCAACGCTTCCTGCTGCCCGCCAGTGCGCTGGTGGGGGCGTTGATGCTGTCGCTGTCGTCGCTTGTCAGCAAGGCGATCTTGCCGGGGGTGATCGTGCCGGTGGGCATCGTTACCGCGTTGGTGGGCGTGCCGGTATTCGTGGTGCTGGTGTTCCGCCGGGGGAGAAGGTTGTGAGCCTGTTGATCGAGGGTGTTTCGGTGGCCTACGGCGCGCGGCAGATCCTGCAGGGGGTGAGCCTGCCGGCGTTGCCGGCCGGCAGCCTGGTAGCGCTGGTCGGGCCAAATGGTGCGGGCAAATCCACGTTGTTGCGTGCCTTGGCAGGGCTGGAGCGGATGCGCGGTGGTTTGCGCCTGGATGGGCAGGATGTGACGCGCCTGGGCTTTGCCGAGCGCTCACGTCGCCTGGCCTATATGCCCCAGCAGCTACCGCCGGGTATCGCCTTGGGCGTATTGGAAAGCATTGTTGCGGCCTTGCGCGTGAGCGCTGGCAGCGATCTGCTGGGCTGCGCCTTCGATGCGTTGCGCCAGTTGGGCATCGAGGGTTTGGCCGAGCGCTCGCTGGACAGTTTGTCTGGCGGGCAACGGCAGCTGGTGGCCTTGGCCCAGTTGCTGGCACGCAACCCACAGGTGCTGTTGCTAGACGAGCCGACCAGTGCGCTGGACCTGCATTACCAGTTGCGGGTGATGGGCGCTGTGCGCGAACGCGTGCAGGCGCATCGGTTGCTGGCGGTGGCGGTGCTGCATGACATCAACCTGGCAGCCAGCCACGCAGATTGGCTGGTGGTGTTGCGTGAGGGCAGGGTGGTGGCCTGCGGGGCGCCGGTGGATGTGCTGCAGCCGGGGCTGTTGGCTGAGGTGTATGGCGTGGTGGCCCGGGTGGAGCGCTGTTCGCAGGGGCGCCTGCAGGTGCTGGTGGACCGGGCGGTGGCTTGAAAACCGGCCAGATGCGGTCCCTTGTAGGAGCGGCCTTGTGCCGCGAAAGGGCTGCGAAGCAGCCCCCCGATTTATGCGATATAGCTGATGACCGGGGGCCGCTTCGCGGCCCTTTCGCGACACAAGGCCGCTCCTACACAGGGGGGATGCGCCAGTCGGATGATTATCAATCTGGCAGCAACCGGTCGCGGCTGTTGGACAGGTGCAGGCACACCGCCGCCCGCGCCGCATCCGGGTCTTGTCGGCGGATGGCATTGAGGATCGCCTCGTGCTCCAGGTTGGCCAGGTAGGCTTGCCGCGCCAGCTTGGCCCCGGAGCGTTCGGCCAGGGCCATGCGGTTACGCGGGATCAGGCCGTTGCCTAGCTGCAGCAGCATCTCGGTGAAATACAGGTTGCCAGTGGCCTCGGCAATCAGCAGGTGAAAGCGCCGGTCGGCTTCGATGCAACTGTCGCCAGCAGCGGCCAGGTCCTGGTAGTCATCCAGCGCCTGGCGCATGCGTGCCAGCTGCCCCTCGTCACGGCGCAGCGCGGCCAATGCGGCGGCCTGACCCTCCAGGCCAATACGCAGTTCCAGCAGATCACGCACATTCGCCGCGCTTTCCGCCGCCACGCGCAGGCCGGCCTGGGCCTGGCGCTCCATCACGAACGTACCGATACCGTGGCGCGGCTCCACCAGCCCCGAAGCTTGCAACTTGGACAAGGCTTCGCGCACCACCGTGCGGCTGACTCCGTGCTCGCGCACCAGGGTGTTTTCCGAGGGCAACTTGTCGCCCGGTTTGAAGGTGCCCAGCAAAATGTGCTGGGTCAGGCTGGAAACCAGGTCATGAGCGCGGCTGTGGCCGCGTTTACGGGCGTGTTCGGGTTCCATGTGCCATCCGCTGACTGTTGTGCTTGTACGACAAGTTAATCGATAGAAATATTTTTTGCTGGTTTTTCACGTGATCAAGTCAACGCGTAGGTTAAGTGTTTTTGCATAATCGAAGCAGATTGCCATTGTGATGGCTTGTATTTTGAGGATTTACCGACGTTAGTGAGCTTGTCGTACAACTGCGCGGCGCATATGCTCACCCCCACTGCCATGTCAGACAACCTCGACCCGCACAAAAACAATTAGTGGGAGATCCGCAAGTGAACGACACCCTCGCTCCGTCTGGCCGACATGACGGCGACGCGTTGGCCAGCGCCGTGGCCAAGGTCAAGCGCCACGTACTGCCGCTGTTCGTCATCATGTTCATCGTCAACTACCTCGACCGCGTCAACATCGGCTTTGTCCGCCCGCACCTGGAAAGTGACCTGGGCATCAGCGCTGCGGCCTTCGGCTTTGGCGCCGGCTTGTTCTTCATCGGCTACGCGCTGTTCGAAGTGCCCTCCAACATGCTGCTGCAAAAGGTCGGTGCCCGCCTGTGGCTGACCCGCATCATGTTCACCTGGGGGCTGGTGGCCACGGCCATGGCCTTTGTGCAGAACGAAACCCAGTTCTATGTGCTGCGCTTTCTACTGGGTGTGGCCGAAGCGGGGTTCTTCCCAGGGGTGATCTACTACTTCACCCGTTGGTTGCCGGCTGCCGAGCGCGGCAAGGCCATTGCCATCTTCCTCAGCGGTTCGGCACTGGCTTCGTTGATTTCCGGGCCGCTGGCCGGGGCGCTGATGCAGCTTCAGGGCTTGGGCCTGCATGGCTGGCAGTGGATGCTGTTCATCGAAGGCATGGCCTCGGTGGTGCTGTGCTTCTTCGTGTTCTTCTGGCTCGACTCCAAGCCGCAAGATGCCAAGTGGCTGAGCAAGGCCGAACAGGACGCACTGGTCGCCACCATCGACCGCGAGCAGCAAGCACGCGAGGCCGTTGGCGCTGTCAAACCGTCGGCCTGGAGCCTGCTCAAGGACCGCCAGATCGTGCTGTTCTGCCTGATCTACTTCTGCATCCAGTTGACCATCTATGCCGCCACGTTCTGGCTGCCGAGCATCATCAAGCGCATGGGCGATCTGAGTGACATGCAGGTCGGGTTCTTCAACTCGATCCCGTGGCTGATCTCGATCCTGGCCATGTACGCCTTCGCCGCCGGTTCCACACGCTGGAAATTCCAGCAGGCCTGGGTGGCGGGAGCCCTGCTGGTCGCCGCCATCGGCATGTTCATGTCCACTACCGGTGGGCCGGTGTTCGCCTTCGTCGCGGTGTGCTTCGCCGCGATTGGCTTCAAGTCGGCGTCGTCGCTGTTCTGGCCAATCCCCCAGGGCTACCTGGATGCCCGTATCGCGGCAGCGGTCATTGCCCTGATCAACTCGGTCGGCAACCTCGGTGGCTTCGTCGCCCCCACCACCTTTGGCCTGCTGGAGCAGCAAACCGGCTCGATCCAGGGTAGGCTGTACGGCCTGGCGGTAACCTCGGTGCTTGCAGCCATCGCCATCTTCTTCGTACGCATGCGCCCCAAAGGCGCCCCTTCCGATGACCTCAAGGCCCCTTCGGCCCTGGGCCAGACCCACTGATGACTGCGAGACAAAAACCATGAACATGCAGACCAACCCAGCCGTTCACACCAGCACCCCGGTGGTCACCGACCTGCGCGTGATCCCCGTCGCCGGCCATGACAGCATGCTGCTCAACCTCAGTGGCGCCCATGGCCCGTACTTCACCCGCAACGTGGTGGTGCTGCGCGACAGCGCCGGCAACACCGGCCTTGGCGAAGTGCCCGGCGGCGAGAAGATTCGCCAAACCCTGGAGGACGCCCGCAGCCTGGTGGTCGGCCAGCCAATCGGCCATTACCAGCGTGTGCTCAATGCCATGCGCCAGACCTTCGCCAACCGCGACTCGGCCGGCCGTGGCCTGCAAACCTTCGACCTGCGCATCACCGTGCACGCGGTGACCGCCATCGAGTCGGCGCTGCTCGACCTGCTCGGCCAGCATCTGAACGTGCCGATGGCGGCACTGCTGGGCGAGGGGCAGCAACGCGATGCAGTGAAGATGCTCGGTTACCTGTTCTATATCGGCGACCGTCAGCAGACCGACCTGGCTTACCGCAACGAAACCGATAGCGATGAAGACTGGTTCCGCCTGCGTCACGAAACGGCGCTGACCACGGAGGCGGTGGTACGTCTGGCCGAGGCCGCCAAGGCGCGTTATGGCTTCAGCGACTTCAAGCTCAAGGGCGGGGTATTGCGCGGCGAAGAAGAGATGGAAGCGGTAACGGCCTTGGCCGAGCGCTTCCCCGAAGCGCGCATTACCCTCGACCCGAACGGCGCCTGGTCATTGCAAGAGGCCATTGCCCTGTGCCGCGACAAGCACGGCGTGCTGGCCTACGCCGAAGACCCGTGCGGTGCCGAGAACGGTTACTCGGGCCGTGAGGTGATGGCCGAGTTCCGCCGCGCCACCGGTCTGCCCACCGCCACCAACATGATCGCCACCGACTGGCGACAGATGGGCCATGCCATTCAGTTGCAGTCGGTAGACATCCCGCTGGCCGACCCGCACTTCTGGACTTTGCAGGGTTCGGTGCGGGTGGCGCAGATGTGCAACGACTGGGGGCTGACCTGGGGTTCCCACTCCAACAACCACTTCGACATTTCGCTGGCGATGTTCACTCAGGTGGCGGCTGCGGCGCCGGGTGAGATCACCGCCATCGACACCCATTGGATCTGGCAGGACGGCCAATGCCTGACCCGCGAGCCGCTGCGTATTGTCGACGGGCATGTGCGGGTGCCGGCGCGGCCAGGGCTGGGGGTGGAGTTGGATGAAGACCAACTGGCCAAGGCGCATGAGTGCTACCGCAACATGGGCCTTGGCGCGCGGGATGACAGCGTGGCGATGCAGTACCTGATACCGGGGTGGTGCTTCGATAACAAGCGGCCTTGCCTGGTGCGTTAAGGCGGGTTCAAGACTTTGCAAGGAAGGCCTCGGGAAACCGGGGCTTTTTTGTATCTGACCGATAGGGCCAGTGCAGGCAACACACATCCAAATGAAAAACAAAAGCGCCAAACGGCCCGGTGACGCGATCGGGCATGCCATTCGCGACATCTGGCGTTAATGGAAACGCCCTGTCGTGATCGAACAGTTCCGGGGCGTTCTCGTGTAATTACCCACAGCCATGCGGGGCTTAAATGAAGCCCGTCCTGCACTGACAGCTGCTCTGTGATGCGTGCCAAAGATCAACAACAGAACGCGAGTAAGCTGTCGACTTATTGAATTCAAAGGAGATATTTTCGCCTACGCCTGCCCGTCCATCCTTGTGTCAGCAAAAAGAGAACAACATCAATGAACACCGTGGGATCTGATGGCAACCTTGCACAAGGTTTCAAGCCACGTCATGTAACGATGCTGTCCATCGCCGGCATCATCGGCGCCGGACTTTTCGTAGGCTCCGGCCATGCCATCGCGGCAGCCGGGCCAGCAACCATAATTTCCTATTTCGTGGCCGGGACCCTGGTGGTACTGGTCATGCGCATGCTCGGCGAAATGGCCGTGGCACACCCTGACACCGGATCGTTTTCCACCTATGCCGACCAGGCCATTGGCCGCTGGGCCGGGTACACCATCGGCTGGTTGTACTGGTGGTTCTGGGTGCTGGTCATCCCTATCGAAGCGCTGGCCGCCGGGCATGTGCTGAACGCCTGGTTCCCGCAGGTGGACAGCTGGATCTTCGCCTTGGCTTCGGTGCTGTTGCTGGCCGGTACCAACCTGTTCAGTGTGGCCAAGTACGGCGAGTTCGAGTTCTGGTTCGCCATCCTCAAGGTCACCGCCATTCTGGGTTTCATCGGCCTGGGTTTCGCCGCGCTGATGGGTTGGCTGCCCAACCGTGAGGTCAGCGGGCTGAGCGGGTTGATGGCCGAGTACGGCGGCTTTGCGCCGAAGGGCTGGTCGGCCGTGGTCGGTGCGTTCATTACCGTGATGTTCAGCTTCATCGGCACCGAGGCGGTGACCATCGCGGCCTCCGAGTCCAGCGACCCATCGCGCAACATCGCCAAGGCCACCCGCTCGGTGATCTGGCGTATCAGCACCTTCTACATCCTGTCGATCTTCGTGATCATCTCGGTGGTGCCGTGGAACGACCCGCAGCTGGCGGTGGTGGGTTCGTACCAGCGTGCGCTGGAAATCATGAACATCCCCAACGCGGCGTTCATGGTCGACCTGGTGGTGCTGGTGGCCGTGACCAGTTGCATGAACTCGTCGATCTACATCGCTTCGCGGATGATGTACTCGCTGGCCAAGCGCGGTGACGCCCCGGCCTTCCTCAACAAGACCTCCAAGGTCGGTGTACCGCGTGCCGCGGTGTTCGGCAGCACGCTGATCGGTGCGGCCATCGCTGTGCTCAACTACTTCGCGCCGAAGGGTGTGTTCGAGTTCCTGCTGGCAAGCTCCGGCGCCATTGCCTTGCTGGTGTACATGGTCATCGCCATCTCGCAGCTGCGTATGCGCCGCCGCCTGGAGCGGGAAAACACCGAGCTGAAGTTCCGCATGTGGCTGTTCCCGTACCTGACCTGGGCGGTGATCATCTTCATTGCCGGGGCGCTGGCGGTGATGATGTACACGCCTGAGCACCGGGCGGAAGTGAGTTCCACGTTGGGCCTGGCGATCGTGATTTCCTTCCTGGGGATCGTGACCTCGCGGGGCCATGCGCAACCGGTGGGGGCGCGGTCGATGGGGTGATTGAGTTCACCGGGTGGTAGGGCAAAGGGCACTCGTGGATGGGTGCCCTTTGTTTTTTGAAACACTTGTTTGGCAGCACGAGCGGTCGGCGTGGGGCTTGCCAGGCGTAGACGCGGCGTGAGCTTGAGCGTCAACTTAAAGCCGCTCTGTATGAGCGCTGCGTTGCTAACCCGGCAAAAGTTTCGGCAGCGCTGAGGCAGAACTATCCTGCGGCCATGGACGTTTTTCGGGATGCCTACATGGTCGAATTTCTTGGTCTGCCTGGTGTGCATGCCGAATCAGACCTGCATTGCGCATTGATGGACCGGCTCAAACAGTTCCTGATCGAGCTGGGCCGGGATTTCTGCTTCGTCGGCTCACAATACCCGCTTCAGGTCGGCGGCCGTGGCTTCGCACTCGACTTGCTGTTCTTCCACCGTGGCCTCAACTGCCTGGTAGCGATCGAACTGAAAGTCGGTCGCTTCGAGCCAGAGTACCTGGGCAAGCTGGATTTCTATCTTGAAGCACTGGACCGCAATGAGCGTAAGCCTCATGAAAACCCGGCCATCGGTGTGTTGCTATGCGCCAGCAGAGACGACGAGGTGGTTGAGTACGCACTCAATCGCAGTTTGTCCCCCGCGCTGATTGCCGAGTATCAAACGCGCTTGCCAGACAAGGCACTGCTGCAAGCCAAGCTGCATGAGTTCTATGCCTTGGGTACTGCAGACGATCCGAGCGCTTGAGCAGCCATCAAGTGCCGGCCATCACGCTTTGCACATACCGCATCACTGCCGGCGCTTTTTCGAAGCGTCGATGGATCAGGCTCAGCCACGAGCTGGCCTGGCAGTCGACTATTTGCCGGAAGTTCACCTGCGGCAGGCTAATGCGCTGCACGACCGATTCCGGGACCACGGCAATGCCTTGGCCAAGGGACACCAGGGTAATCACCGCCACCAGGCTGCCAGGTTGCGGGCCGAGCCGTGGCACGAAACCACCTTGCGCGGCCACCTCCAGCGTGCCGGAGATCTGCTCGGGCAGGATGAAGGTTTCATTGGCCAGGCGCGCGGCCGGGATCTGTGGCACTTCATTGATGCGCGAGCTGGCGGGCAGGGCGAGCACGAAGCCTTCCTGGCGCAAGGCAATGGCTTCGAGCGCTTCCGGCAGCTCCATGGGCGAGCGCACATAGGCCAGGTCGAGCAGGCCATCGCGAACCATGCCGGGCAGATCGGCCATGGGCAGTTCGCGGATATTCAGGCGCACGCCGGGGCAGGTTTCGCTGTAGTGGCTGACTTGCTGCTGAAGCATGCCCGAGTAGGCGGCCGAAGCCACGTAGCCCAGCTCGATGCGCCCGCTTTCGCCACGGGCGGCGCGCTGCGCGCCCAGTTGTGCGGCGTCGAACTGGCGCACGGCCTGTTCAGCCTCGATCAACAGCGCCTGGCCGGCGGCGGTAAGGTTGACCTCGCGCTGGTTACGCTCGAACAGGCGCACGCCCAGCTCGCGCTCCATGTCCTGGATCTGCCGGCTGAGGGTGGGCGGGGCGATGCCCAGTTGCTCGGCGGCCCGGGTGAAATGGCCGTGGCGGGCGACGCAGAGGAAGTAGCGGAAATGGCGGATTTCCATGGGTGTTACCTACAGGGTAATGACGCAGGCCGCCGGGGCTAACAAGGCTTGGTGTTGGCGGCGTTATGGTGGGGTCAACACTACAAGGCTGGCGCTGATACGACCAGCCTGCTTCTGGAGCCTGCCATGTCTGCCCCTTCAGCACGCTTTACCTTGCTTACCGCTTCCCTGGTCTGCGCCCTGATCATCCTCGACACCAACATTGTTGCGGTCAGCCTGCCCAGTATCGCGCGAGACCTGTCCGGCTCGTTCGCCGACATCGAATGGGTAGTCAGCGCCTACCTGCTGGCCTTCGCCGCTTGCCTGTTGCCCGCCGGTAGCCTGGCCGACCGCTTCGGCCGGCGGCGCATGCTGCTGCTCGGCCTGGTGCTGTTCGGCGTGGCTTCGCTGGCCTGCGGTGCGGCGCCCAGCCTGCTGTTTCTCGACCTCGCCAGAGCCGCCAAGGGGGTAGGCGCTGCGTTGCTGCTTACCTCGGCCCTGGCGGCGATTGGCAACCGGTTCCATCAGCCACAAGAACGCATGCGTGCCTGGGCCTTCTGGGGCGCCTGCATGGGCGCCACCATCACCTTCGCGCCGCTGCTGGGCGGGGTGATTGCCAGTACCTTGGGCTGGCGCTGGATCTTCTACATCAACCTGCCGCTGGTGGCACTGCTGGCGGTAATGGTCATGCGCAGTATCGAAGAGTCTCGCGACAGTGCGGCGGCACGCCTGGACCCCTGGGGCAGCCTGACCTTCGCCGGCAGCCTGGGCTACCTGATCTGGGCGATGATCGATGCCAACCAGGTGGGCTGGGGCAGCGCGCAAACCCTTGGCCGGTTGGTGATCAGCGCCTTTCTGTTCAGCCTGTTCATCATGGTCGAGCGCAGCCAGCAGCGGCCGATGATCGACTTGCAACTGATGCGTAGCGGGCGTTTTGTAGGGGCTCTGCTGGGCATGTTTGCCTACGCCGCCTGCGCCCAGGTGATGATGACCCTGCTGCCGCTGTATTTGCAGAACGGCCTGCAACTGTCGGCCCTGGCCGCGGGGGCGGGTATGTTGCCGTTCGCCGTTGCCATGCTGCTGACGCCGCGCCTGGGCATGCGCCTGGCTGCCCACTGCAGCCCGGCGCAGGTGTTTGCGCTGGGCCTGGTGCTGGTGGGCACGGGCAACTTGCTGTGTGCCTGGGCCACGCGCCACGGCGGTTATGGGGCATTCGCCCTGGCCAGCGTGGTGTTGGGGGCGGGCGCCGGGCTGCTCAATGGCGATACGCAGAAAAACATCATGGCCTGCGTGCCGCGTGAGCGCACCGGTATGGCCTCGGGCCTGAGCACCACCACGCGGTTTGGTGCGATCGTGCTGGCCATTGGTGTGCTCGGGGGTGTGCTCGCTGCCCGTAGCGGGCAGTTGCTGCAGGAGGCCATGGCCACTGTGGCACCCGCACAATCGAGCCAGGTTGCCGCGATGGCCACGCGGGTTGCAGCGGGCGACTTGCAGGCGGCGCTGGCCCTGCTTGAGCCAGGCTTGCGTGAGGCGGTGGCGCCATTGGCCCGCCAGGCATTCATGGGCGGTTTCGAGGCTGTGTTACAGGTCGCGGGCGTGGCGGCGTTGCTGTTTGCGCTGCTGGTCGGCGTGTTGCTGAGCCGGCCACTGCCTGCCATGCAGGAGGGGCTGATGGCCGAAGGGCGACCTTGAAACGGCCAGGGTCCGTGCAACGATCTAAAAATAAATGAGGTGTTTTATCATTCTCGTTCGGCTTGTAGAGAAGGCCGGAATACAGGCCAGCCCGCCGACCCCTCTACGGAGCGAGAAAAATGAGTTCGACCCCGGTTCCACAGCGCCACCCATTGAGTCGTGCTGTGCACGGTGCTTTCCTGGGCCTGGTTGTCAGTAGCTGTGCGCTGCCTGCCCTTGCGCAATCTGCAACTGCTGAACACAGCAACCAGGCGCAGCAATGGAACATTCCTGGCGGCCCACTGGCGCCGGCGCTTGACCGCTTTGCACGCCAGGCGGGCATTAGCCTGTCCTTCGACGCGCAGCGCATAGCCGACCGCAACACGGCAGGTGTGCAAGGTACGCTGGGCACGTCGGCGGCACTCTCGCAGTTGTTGCAGGGGACCGAGCTTCAGGCGCAGCAGCAAGGCCCCAGTGCTTACCTGGTGGTACCGCAGCCCAAGCCTGCCGGCCCGCTGGAGCTGGGGGCGACCGAGGACTACCGCCTGGCGCCCGTCATCATCAATGCCAAGGTCAAAGCCAGCGCCGACGAAGACAGCAACTCGGTGGTTGCCAAGGAGCTGTGGGTAGGCGGCAAGGTGGCGACCAGCATCCTCAACACGCCAGCCTCCGTGTCTGTGGTGACCAACAAGGAAATGCAGCAGCGCAGCGTCAGCACCACCGAAGAGGCGCTGCAGTACACCCCCGGCGTGGTCAGCGACTACTACGGTTCGGACGACCGCAACGATTACTTCCTGATCCGCGGCTTTCAGGCCACCACCTACCGTGACGGCCTGACCCTCAGCTCGATGCGCGGTGTGCGTGAAGACCCTTACGCCTACGAGCGCATAGAAATTCTGCGCGGTGCCAACTCCACGCTGTTCGGCCCGGCAGACCCAGGTGGCTCGGTCAACTTCGTGACCAAGCAACCGCGCTTCGAGAAGTTTGGCCAGGGCTACGTGACCTACGGCTCCTACAACCATGCCGAAACCGGTATCGATGTAGGCGATGCCCTGAACGACGAACAAACCCTGGCCGGCCGCTTCACGGCCAAGATGCAGAACAGCGACCGCGAGTACGACCACTCCCAGGACGACAACCGGTTCGTGATGGGCGGCCTGACCTGGGCGCCCACCGACTTCACCTCGGCCACCATGGTGCTCGACTACCTGAAAACCGATAGCTCGCCGAACAGTGGCGGCTACCCGCTGGACAAGGAATACGACCGCAGCGATTTCTATGGCGAGCCCAGCTACAACTTCCACAATGTGGAGCGCACCAGCCTCAGCGGCAACATCACCCACGACTTCGACAATGGCTTCGTATTGCGCAGCAACCTGCGTTACAGCGAGCTGAGCGATGACTTTGGCTACGCGTACCTGAGCGACAGCACCTCGCGTGTCGGCACTACGATTCCACGCTACATCTTCGGCACCGACAGTGATGCCGATCAGCTCAATGGCAACCTGATGCTGCAGTACGATGCCCAATTCGAGCATATCGACAGCAGCACCCTGGTGGGCGTGGAGTACCTCGACTCGACGTCCAAGCAGAGTTCGGTCTACGGCCTGGCGCCTTCCATCGACATCGCCAACCCGGTATTCACCGGCGTGCCAGGCGGCATCACGCCCTATACCCGCAAGAAGAATGACGCCACCACCAAAGCGGTGTTCCTGCAGCAGAACCTGTCGTTCTTTGACCGCGTCATCGCCACCGCAGGCGTGCGTAATGACTCGATGGACCTGTCCAGCAAGGAGTACATCGGTGGCGAGCAGACGGAAAAGGACAACTTCTCCGAAACCTCTTATCGCGCGGCACTGACCTATATCGTCAACGATGAAGTCTCTACCTATGTGAGCATGGTGGAGTCCGTATCACCCCCGCAAGTTGGCGTTACGCCGCAAACGGGCAGGCAGTATGAAGTGGGCGTGAAGTATTCGCCCTTGGGCATGGACGCACTGTTCTCGGCTGCCGTTTACGACCTGACCCAGGAGAACGTGACCATTGCCGTGGTGCTGCCAAGCGGCATCATCGAGCAGCAGACAGTGGGCGAGTCACGCGTGCGCGGTCTGGATCTGGAAGCCAAGGCGCAAGTCACGCAAGACATCAGCGTGATCGGTGCTTACTCCTACATGGAGTCCGAGGTGCTGCGCGGGTCGTTGTGGAACGGCGACTCGCTCAAGGGCAATGAATTTGCCACTGCACCGAAGCACACCGCATCGCTGTGGAGCTATTACGACGTACCGGGCACGGATGTGAGCGTGGGTCTGGGCGCGCGGTACGTGGGTGCCTACTACATGGATGCTGCCAACACCAAGAAGAGCGACGGCACAACACTGTTCGACGCGGCGCTGAACTACAAGATCGCCAAGGGGACCGACCTGGCGCTGAATGTCAGCAACCTGTTCGACGAGCAACATGTGGTTGGGTCGGGGACGGCGAACTACTACAACCCGGGGCGCGAAGTGACGGCCAAGTTGAGTTACAGCTGGTGAGGTGGGGCGGGCTGGCACGGGCTTCGCCCGTGTTCGCGGGCAAGCCCGCTCCCACAGAACAACACATGACGCGTTGCAGCTAGAGCAAGCGCCCTGCGTCAGTACTTCATCAACCACGGTTGCAGTTCCTGGAGGTTGCTCACCACCAGTTGCTGGGCCTCGGGCAGTATCGCCATGTTGCGGTGGTCGATTTGATACCGCTGCAACACATACTTCACCAATGCCCTGCGGCTAGGCACCACCAATTGGCCATCGGTCATGCCGAAGTCGGTTTCGATGATTGCCTGCTGCGCCGTGTTCAACCGCCCATCAGGCGCGAAGATGACCGGCACCTCGACATTCCAGTCTTCATCCTGCTCACGCGTGTTCGGCGACGCGTCGAGCAAGTCTGGCTGCCCACGTAGGCGGCTGAGAACGAAGTCGCGGTATTGGCCGTTCTTTTCGCAGTAGGCCCGCACGTGCCAGCGCATGCCGGTGTACACCAGCGTGTGCGGGGCGATCAGGCGCACCTCGACGTTGGGGGTGTTGAAGGACACGTATTCGGTTTCCAGGCGCAGGCCTTCACGGCAAGCCTTGAGCAATGGGCGCAGCACCTCTGGCCGAATGGGGCGGTCAGGCACCTCCAGTACACGGGTGTGCGCGTAGGCCAGTGCCAACCCGTCGATGTGCGGTGCCCGCTCGTTGTTCTGGTAGAGCAGGTGCAGATAGGCGCTGGCGCTGTTATCGATGAACAGCGGCTCGAACTGCTCGCTCGGTACATAGCCCTTGATCTGCTTGTCATACGTCAAGTTTTCGGGCGCATGTTCGGTGATGTAGGTATTGATGTCCTTCGACGCCTGCTGGCGGCTGATGCCAAAGCTCTGCATCAGGTGGCCCGTGGTCAGCCGGCCTTCCCACCAGGCAACGGTTTCGATCAAACGATAGCGAAGTGCCAGGTCCCAGCGTACCTGCTCGATGGATTGCTTGCGTTTCATACCCTCTCCATGTGCGCGATTACTTTACCTGTATAAGTCTACATTCTAGACGTGTAGTTTTGTATTACATATCTTTGGTTCGTCTTCGGAACGCTCCGAAGGTAGCAAAGGACATGAGCATGACGATGCCGGAAGTGGTTGCGACGGGTGCCTTGGTGGCGATGGGGATCATCTTGCTGGTGCTGATTCAGCAGGGGTTGAGGCTGGGCGAGCTGGGCAAGAAGGTGGAGCACTGCCAGAAGGATTTGCGCTGGTTGCAGATTTGGGAAATGGAGAACCGCGAGCTGAGGGCGGCGTTGCGGGCGGAGCGGGAGCATGTGGGGCAGTTGCGGCGCAAGGTGGAGTTGTTGCAGGGGGTGGTGCCGGTTGTGGATTAGTGCTTGGCAACGCTCTCGCCAAGCGCCCGCTGCCTTGCGCAGCGGGCACCTGACCGGGTTAGTTCAACCTTTTGAATTCTGCATCGATGGCTTCAGCTTCGTCGCGCCATGCCTGGAAGCGCTGCTGACGCACGCGGCTTTCATCCACGTTGGCCTGAAGTTCTTGTCGACGAGTATTGAGCTGCAGGTAGTCGGGGAAGAACTTTTCTTTGAAGGTTTCGGAGTTCACCAGGTCCAGGAAGTCCTGACGCTGCTGTTCGAAGTTGCTGACAATCTCCGCAACAGACTTCTTGAACGCTTCTTCGCGCTTGTATTGTTCCCAGCTGTCCCAGGCTTCAAGCGCCACGCCGATGAAGGCGAGGGCCCCGTTGGCACCTTTGGCGAACTTCACGGCGCCCCATGGCTTGAACTTCAGATACTTGCCGATATCCATGCCTACCGTCTTGGCAATCGTCGTGAGGCCATCGCGTGCGGCCAGTACCGTGGTGTTATTGATCAGGTTGCCCTTGAGCAGATGGTTGATGCCTTGCTTGCCCAGTGCCTTGACGGTGGTATTGAAGTGGTTGACCTCGCTGTCGAAGCCCACTTGCATCTTCTCGACCTCAAGCGTGATCGACTGGGTCTGGCGGCTGAACTCGTTCTGCAGACGGGTGGAGACGATAATGCCTTCAGCGCCAACCTCACGCTCGAAAAAGTCACCGAAGGTTTCCAGGCTGGAGCCTTTGGCTTGAATGATCAAGTCAGAGAAATAGCGCGTGGCGAAGGCGCGCAGGCTGATGCGTGCCTCCTCGATTTGCTGCCCGGTCACTGCCAGCTGATTGACCAAGCGGTTGTTGAGTTCATCAAGCCTGGCAACCTCCAATGCGACCTTCTCATCGTTCTCGATGGCCACAGGCAATTGGTTGTTGAGCACGTCACGGATGACGCTGACGCGCATTTCGTTGGCCAGCGCGGCGCTGCCACCGTTCTGCTTGATCTTGCCAGTGGTAGCCGTCTGCAACGTAGCGATGTGCGACAGCGCCTTGAATTGCTCAAGGTTGGCTAGCCAGTGCTCGACACCCAAGTCGAAAGGGTTTGCGGCCACGGCGACGATGGACAGTTCGGCGACCTCTTGGTCGCTCAGCCCGATTTGTTCACGAAGCCGACCTGCCACGTTGTCGCGCTTGACTTGCAAGTTGGATTGGTAGTCCTGTTCGTCCTCTACATCGGCCACTTCGTCGAAGCGGCTGAGGACGAACACGGTGCGGGGCAGGAGGTCCAGGGTGCGGAACAACCAGGTCAGGTCATCCTTGTGGCTTTCCTTGATGGGGTTGGTCGAGTTCATCACGTACAGCACCAAGTGCGCTTCGCTCACGTACTTCTTGGTGATGTCCTTGTACTTCTCGAGGGTGTGCGTTTCTGTATTTTCCTGTTGCTTGAAACCGAACAGCCCGGGGGTATCGATTAGCACGAAGTCTTCGCCGACCTCGTAGACCTTCACCTCATTGGAAGACTCCTGGTGGCTGATCTTCATGCTGGACCTGTCCAGCTTTTCCATCCAGGCCGCCGCGATCGAAGTCTTGCCTTCAGAGAAGCCGCCAATCAGCGCGACCTTGAGTTTTTCACCTGACAAACTGTTGATCACATTCTGCAATTTGCCGATCAATGCAGGATCAATCGGTATGCCGGCCTGCGCGCCCTGCCCGAGAAAGCCTTGCAGCCGGTCAAGCAACGTCAATGCGCTCGCCTGTTGGGCCTTGAATGTCTTAAGGGTGTTTTCCATTACAGGTTTCCTGCGATTTCAATTTGGCGGGAGAGGATTTTCAGCCGGTTAGTCGAACGTGACAGCGTGTCTACCTGGTTGGCTGCTTGTTTGGCCGGTGCCTCCAGGGCAAGGTCAAGTTGTTCGATCGTGTCCTGCATATCGTCAAGGGCAGCCGCCAGGCTGGAATGCAGCGTTTCGCGCAATTGCTCGGCAGCGCTGCGCAGGTTATTTTCCAGGGCCTGGCGTTGTTGTGACATTTTGTAGCTTGAGCTGAACGCACCAATAAGGGCTTTGCTGACCGAGACCAGTGCGGCCAGTACCGAGGCACCGACGAACCAGAGGCTGGCGCCGCCAGTGAACGGTGCAGCGGCGATCCCCGCAAGGCTGGCCAACAGGCCCATCACGTTGATGCCGTTATCGATTTTAATGTTGAGCTTGAAATGCTCATTGAAACGCATGCTGCCGAGCTTCGCGTAACTTGCGGTCAGCTCCTGGGCATGCTCTTCAAAGCGTTTGAGAATAGCTTCGGCCGCCTTTTGGAACTTGCCGACCTCTGCGTTCACCGCCTCGGGCAGTTGTTTGCCCAGCAGTGCTTGCTGGCTTTCAAGCTCCTTGGTCAGGGTGCTTTTGAAAGTGTCGTTACTGATATTGGCTTCAATCTGTTTGTAAACGCTGTTGCGCACGTTGCTGGCGAAGTCATCGATCAAGGTTTCGCCACAGGCTTCCAGCCGCTTTTTCAGCGCCTGGAAACTGCTGTTCAGCTGGCTTTTGGCACTTTGCTCTTCCTGAGACAGCTTCCTCGACAGCGCGCTTAACGTTTGCTGCACGCCTGAGAGCGTCGTGGTGGTCTGGTTGAGCGCATCGTTCGCCTTGTTGAAGTTGGCCCGCACGATCTTGGCTTTGCCGTTAAGGATCAACCGATCGCTGAGCATCTGCAGGAAGGCCCGCAGGCGGGATTTTTCCAGCAACTCGTCGGCGCCGAAGTCCTCGAGTGCTTTGCTGCGACGTTTGGCATTCTGCGAGCCGGGTGCAAGGTGGTCGGTCGAGGCGAGGAATGCCGGCAGCGCGCTCAGCGCGAACACCTCCTGATAGTGTTTGCCAAGCTGCTCGCTCATCTTCTCATTCAGCCCGGCAAGGCTGATGTTTTCGTCGTCGGAGGTCAGCGGACGGTTACCCAGAGAGTGCTTGGGGTTGGAGATCTTCTTGTTGAAAATGGTCCAGACTTCGGTTTGCGCCCCCAGGTGCTGCTTGATTTTCTCCAGCGTGCCTTGGTGCTGCCCATCGCCCGTTTGCGGTGGTGCCGGCTGGTTGGTGACATAGAACACGGCGTGAGCGGTTTGCACGGCACGTTCTATCTGGTCGAGTACCAAGCCTTCCTTGCCCTCGATGCCCGGTACATCCAATAGCGCAAATGGCTGGCCGTCCAGCTCGAAGTCGTAGCGCTGTGTCTCTCGTGTGTGGTCGGGCCGCCCGTCACCGATGATTTCACCATCAGCATGACGCTGCAGCTGCGCCACCAGGTCTGCCAGCTGGCTTTCATTCTCCAGGCGCTGCTGGACGAGCGCCTGCTGTTGCTGCGTGACCTGCGCCTGTTGGCTGGCAAGCGCCGAACAGGCTTGGTCGCGTGCCGTTGTCACCTCGCCTAACCGCTGCTCCAGGGCCAAGCGCTCATGGTTCGACCTCTGCTGTTCGGCGTTCAAGGCCGCCGCCGCGCTATCGCGTGCTTGAGTGGTCTCAGTCAGCGACGCGGTGGCTGCATTCAGCTCGACTTCTTCCGGCAATTTCCGGAACAGGCTCATGAGCGTCTGCCAGAGGGAGGCGGTGTTTTTGCGAGTGGCGAGCAGCGTATGCAGGCGGGTAACGGCCGCAAGGGCGTCCCTGTGTGCTTGCTCGTGTTGTTCAAGTGCAGTGCCAAGCCGTTGAGACAGCCCGTTGGATTGCGTGTTGGCCTGGTCGAGGGCGCTGCGGGCCTCGTTGAACGGCAGCTCGAACTGCTGCAGGGTGGCAGTTAACTGCTGCGTCAATTCGCCAAGGCGCGCTTCGGCTTGCTCGATGTCCTGCTGCAGCCGCTGCAGATTATCTTCAGTCACCCCATATTGTTCGCGCAGTTTGCGAAAAGCTTGTTGGCTGGCCCGTTTACCGGGCTCCTGAAGCAGAATGCGCAAGGTTTCGATAAGCGTGGATTTGCCCGCGCCGGTTTCACCATAGAAGGCAATGGTGAATGTGTTCCACTCGGCGTTCTTCTCCAGTTCGGCGAGGCGCATGTACAGGGCTGTGCGGTGCTCACTGAGGCGCTGGAGTGCCTCTTCGCGAGCCAGGTTCAACGTTTCGTCGTCTGCGGGGTTTCTCAGCTCTGCGATGATCAGTGACAGTTCATCGTTGATTTGCTGATAAACGTCACGTGGGCTGTTCAGTTCAAGTTTCATCGACTTTGCTTCGGCGGGTTGCGTGGGGGCGCGGGTTGGTTTTTTGGGTTGAGCGGTGGGTTGAGCAGGCTCGGGTGAGGGCGGTAAGCACGTTTTGAAGCGTGATTTAGTCAGCACCTCGGGCAGCCGCTCCCAGTAATCGGTATGGCCGAAGTCGTCCATCTCGATGCTCTCGAAGTGTTCGACCTCGTTCCGCCCCAGGCAGGTTTCCCCCACGTTCAGCAGCAGAGTCTTGTCCGCCTTCGAATAGGCATTGATCAGTCGCCCCTGGAGCAGCCCCCGCATCTCGCGGGCCTCGAGGGCTGTGACCTCAACGGCCGCGGCCATCAGCAGCACATCGTTGATGGCCAGTTGTTGCCTGTTCGAAAAGTGTTTAAGGCTGCTGATGACCAGTCGGCCGCCGAGCGAGTGGCCGATCAGGTTGATGGTCTTGATCTGTGGATGGTTGTTTAGCAGGTACGCCTGAAGCTGGTCGAGCAAAACCGCGCCCATGCTTTCGGCACGTGCGCGGGCCTGGGTGAAGTTGCCCATCCGGTCCTTGGCCAGCGAGCCCACAAGGCTCAGCGACCCCATGGGAGCGCCGGTGAACGCTGCGCCGGCGCTCAGGCCTGCCGTAGCAAGTTTCCAGGCTGAGGACTTGTCGAACCGAAAGATGTGGTTCGAAGGCCAGAACGCGAAGATATTGGTGTAGTGCTTCAGTTGCTCGGGGATTCGGTCGAGCAAGAGCTGCTTGTCTTCATCGCTGTGGCCCGCGCTGTAGCCGTGGATGAAGATGTTGGCTTCTGTGGAGGTGGCGCCGGCAGACCGCGCACTCTGGAAATGGAAGGGGTGGGGCATGAGGGCTTCCTATCCGTGGACGTGCTGCGTTTTGAGCAGCGGGCTTGGAGGGCAGGGGGACGGGGGCCTCGCAGCTGGGTACGGCTGGGGGAGGTGCTTGAGGAGAGACTCCCTGGGATTGGGCATCGCTACTTCCTTGTGGGCGTGGGACGGGCGATTGTTGACGTCATTTATGTGGCGAATTTACCTTGTTTTGATGGCTGATTGCCATTGTGGTGGAAGGTGTTTGTAAGGGGGCGACGCGGCAGGGGGATGGTGGCGGGGGGGGGGTTAGGGATGTTGTTGCGTGTGGTTTACGTTGAAGGCGGGGGCCAGGATTATTCGCTGGGCCGGGGGGATTTGAATTGCCTACGTAAGATTCTGATTTTAAATATATAGCTTTTTATCGAATGCTTGCTTGGATACCACCTGGAGTACTCCCTTGCGCTGCATCCTCCTTCACAATCGCTGATCGGAATTTGGTGCTGGCTGGGATTTGTTGCGGTTACTGCGTGTGCCGCGTCAAGTAAGTGCATTTCGCGTCCTGTGTCAGTCGGCTCGGTACTTGGTTTAGCTTTAATGTAAATATTAATCTGGGGCTGACATGTAGTGTGTTCTATTTTTTAAATATTGGAAGCGCTTTGCTGGATTTACTGCTTTGTCGAAGTTTATTGCATTAGAGGTAGGCCTAATTGCTGTGAGTGTGGTGGGAGTGTTGATTGATATGCGAGTAGTGATTGATGTGATTTTTTGTGCTTAATGTGTCTGTAACTGTTTTTGGGCTTTTAACTGAGGTTGGCTTGGTGTATGCTGGCAGCTACTTTTAAATGTGTGCTAAGCAGTTTTAGTGGGGTGGTTAATGAAAAAACTTCTTATCACGGACGTCGACAATACCCTGTTTGATTGGCAGCGGCTCTGGTACGAATGTTTTTCCTCAATGAGCCAAAAAGCTATTGAAATCTCAGGGATTGAACCTGATCAGTTTTATAAGGAGTGCAGTGCCCTTCATCAGTTGCATGGCACAAGCGAATATTCCTTTGTTCTGACGGAGCTTCCGACATTCCAAAAAATGTACGGTGTCCACGTAAGACAGGTGATGGAGCCTGCCATTGCAGAATTCAGAAAAGCTCGCGTTAGTAATCTTAAGCTTTATGATGGAGTCATCGACACTCTTGAAAAGTTGAAGGGCCGCGGGGTTACCGTTGCGGCGTTTACTGAATCCAAAGCATATTATACCAATAGTAGATTTCGAAAGCTTGGGCTTGATGGAAAGATCCACTTTTTGTATTCTCCGAGGGATCATGATCTCCCACCGGATAAAAAGTCTGAGTACAGTGAGTTAGAGTGGACGCAGCATCGGTTCACGCCGGAAGGCGAGTTCAAGCCAAACCCTCATATTTTGCTTAGCATCATTGAGGAGCTCCGGTTCAAGGTTCATGATGCCCTCTATATTGGTGATAATTTGCTAAAAGATGTGCATATGGCGCAGCAAGCTAATGTTTTGGATGTTCATGCAAAGTATGGGGCTGCACAGCACCGAGCTGAGGAATACGATCTACTCAAAAAAGTAACGCACTGGACTCCTGAGATGGTTGAGCGGGAAAGGCAGGCGTTGCGTCCAGGCGTAGTTATGCCGACTTACACTGCTGGGCAATCCTTCGAAGAAGTTATGGCTGTTATGGAATGCGATAATGGATAAGCTTGAAGCCCAAACTGAAGTGTGGAAAAAAATTGTTGATGTTCAGCAGCATTTCAACGATTTAGAGCTTAGAATTCGAAATTTTGCTTTGATTGTTACCGGCGCTTTTTTGGGGCTGGGGGGGTATGCCATAAAAGACGGAGGCTTCGTCAATGTTGTGGGGCGAGATATATCGAGCGCAGCGCTGATAGTCGGTGCCTCTCTCCTGCCTCTGGTCGCATTTTACCTGATGGACCGGCTTTGGTATCACCGTTTGTTAGATGGCTCCGTGGCGGCGGGGATCAGCGCTGAAAGTGAGCTTAAGAAGCTTGGAGTTGTAGTGGATCTAGGAGTGAAAATTTCTCAATCTAGTCCATTTACAGTTCCTCTTATTAATCGCAAGGTGCACTCGCGTCATAAGATGGATTGGTTTTATGGTTTGCTTGCTTTGGCTTTGGCTATTTTAACTATTACTTTGGCCGTTGGTATCAAGCCGGCTAGTAGCTCTTCCTCAGCTGTGGGTGCAATCCCCGTTTCAGCCGAAGATAAAGAGGCGGGCCTCGCGGTCTGTAAATTGTACGTTCAAAACCTTCTTGCACAGGCTTCAGGGAAGCCTGGATCTTCCGCCACAGATCCACTAACCAATAAGCAGGCTGTGAAAATCGGCGATGAATGGCGTTTGGTGCCGATTTGCAAGGCACCTACCCCTTAGCTGGGAGCGGTATGTGGCCCAGGGTTAGGCCTGCGTTAGCTTGTTTAGCCCTATGTGACCCTCTCCTCTCCATATGATGGGGTGATGAATCCCTCACCGCTTATCTTTCAGAAGCGGCTAATCCCGATCCGACGGGCGAACAAATCAATTACTAACGGCCAAGGCCCTCGACAACATCCTGAAATGCTGGGTAGCGCTGGCGCGCTACCTGGATGATGGAGCTGTGTCCATCGACAACAACCAAGTCCAGAACCAGATACGGCCATGGGCACTCGGGCGCTCGAACTGGCTGTTTTCCGTCGTTGTCGTGACATAAGACGAGCGATATGCCGGTGTTTAGGGGCCGGCTCTACTTGCAGTCCGATTTTGGGGCGTAGTGCGGGGCAGCCAAGCTCACCAAGGTATCGTGCATGGCTGAACTACAGTCGTGCAGTCGGGATGGGTTTTGGCTTTTGACGGCTCGTAACGGCACCAAACGCCTTAACTGGTTGCAAGTACCATCGAGCGCTTTTGGGCCGAGGCAGTCTGAATTGTTGATTTAAGCTATTGATTTATATAGCTAAACAGATTTTTTTGAGACGGGATACCAATTGGAATACTAGATGTTGCAGGCTGTTCGCTCTCTAGCCAGCACTGGCTGCGTCAACACATCTTCCTCGCCCTAGAATCAATACCAGGGATTTCTACTATTAATCGTTGCGAATGGTTTCGTGATAAGCGCCACTATAAAATTTATGGTCATGAAGGTTCATTACGCGAGGTTTGCAATGTCCCGCATGGTCCGGTTTCACAAATTCGGAGGTGCTGAGGTTCTCAAGCTCGAAGAGACTCCGGCATTCATGCCAGGCCCCTGCGAGGTGCAAGTGCGCGTCGAGGCGATCGGCGTGAGTTGGTATGATGTGCTCTGGCGACAGAACCTTGCTTCATCCCAAGCTCGTTTGCCGGCCGGGATTGGCCATGAAATGGCCGGCGTGGTGACGGCGGTCGGCGGAGGGATCGACGATATTGCAGTAGGCGATCGGGTCGCCAGCTTTCCGGCCTGCAGTGCCAACGATCACCCTGTATATGGCGACGTCATCGTGCTGCCGCGTACGGCAATTACCCGTTACCCGGATGTGCTCAGCCCGATGGAGGCCTGTGTACATTACACGCCACTGCTAATAGCCTACTTCGCCTACGTTGACTTGGCCCGGGCCACAGCCGGGCAGACCGCGTTGATAACTGATGCCAGTCACTGCGCTGGGCCTGCTTTCGTACGGCTGGGCAAGGCCCTGGGGTTGAAGGTGTTCGCCGCCACTAAGGACGCAGAAGAGCGCCAGTACTTGCTGGACCTGGGCGCCGAGAAGGTGATCATTACCGAGGAACAGGACCTGCTGTTGCAGATTGGCAAATACACCGACGGTCGTGGCGTGGATATGGTCCTCGATGGCATGGGGGGGCCACAGATGTCGATGCTGGGTGATGTGCTGGCGCCACGCGGCAGCTTGGTCCTATATGGCCTGCAAGGTGGTAACCAGACACCATTTCCGGCCTGCGCAGCGTTTCAGAAAAACATCCGGTTCTTTGTACATTGCCTAGGTAATTTCACCGGAAAGCCCGAGCTGGGTATCCTACAGGAGGAGGTTGCGCTCCGAAGGGCTTTACTAGCGATCAACCAGCTTACGAGTGATCGTGTCATCGTGCCCGAGGCCATAAGGATCTTCGCATTCGAAAACTTCGTTGAAGCGCATCGCTATATGGATCATTGCCCCACCGGCGGACGTGTGGTCTTGCAGTTGTGAGTCAGTGGCAGGCCCGCTGGGTCGCTAAGAAGCTTGCACCTACAGGGATGCTGCGCCTGGCCGTGCTCCGGCGGGGGATCTGATGACTCATCAGCCTAGGATTTCGGCTTCGGAAGGCTGTAGGGGTAACCCCCAGCCCGGAAAGATAGAGGGTATGCGTTGCCTTTTGGATCAGCCTCCTTTCCGTGTACCATACGATCGATTGTAGGGGGAGGTAGGCTGATACCGTCAAAGCGCAGTCTCCTCAGGGCCCAGCAGGGCGCGCCCCGATACCGAATGGTTGCCAGATCTGATAGCGGATTAAATGTCTCACTCTTTAGAAGAATTCAAGTCGTTGCCGATCACTGTGGAATATCTTGGTAGCAAACGCCTACTATTGAATTTCGTCGTGGAGAACGTTAAGCGTGGTATAGGTCGTGCACCGAAGGAAATTTCTGACATTTTTTCCGGTACAGGGGTGGTTTCGGCTGCTTTTAAGGCGCATGGGTTTGCCGTTTCGGCGAACGATCATTTGGCAACCTGTTTTAATCTCACGTCCGCTATTCTGTTAAATCACCAGGCTCCCATCTTTGCAGGGCTTCCAGTATCAATTACTGGTAATGGTCCTAGCCCATACCTGTCTGTTATCGATTTTCTCAATAATTTTCCGGCATCTTCAGGAGGTTTTGCCCACTTAAATTACTCCCCTGGATCTTTGGAGTTTTTGGGTTACGAACGCCGGTATTTTACGGAGAGTAATGCGGCACGTATCGACACCATTCGAGCAATGGTAGCCAGCTGGGAAGAATTATTGACACCACAAGAGCATGCGTTGTTGCTCACTGATCTGATAAGAGCTGTGAGTGCTGTCAGCAACGTAGCCGGAACCTATGGATGCTATCTAAAGCAATGGAAGCGTCGGGCGATGGCTGGCTTGCAGCTCAAGCCTAGCGGCTTTATCTCAGGCCATACCGGCGGGCACTCCGTTACCTCTTTAGATGCACAACAAGCACTTGAGAGTAGAGCGACGGCAGTCGTTTACGCTGATCCACCATATACTAAGCGACAATACGCCGCCTATTATCATGTCCTCGAAACTATTGTGCGCAATGATAAGCCAGTGCTGATTGGCACAACTGGATTGCGTAATTGGGAAACTCACTCATCCGATTTTTGCTATAAGCGGAAAGCTGAGGGCGCTATGGAGCGTTTGTTGGTCGCAACAGAATGCGAGCATTTTTTCCTGAGCTACAGCGATGACGGTCAAATCCCTCACTCTAGGCTTATAGAACTGCTATCTGGGTTTGGGAGGACGTCTTTTAAAGAGCTAAGCCTTAAGCGCTATCGCAGCAGCAGCTTGCCTCACAAGGGGCCCACGGTTACGGAGCGCTTATATCACGTTCGGAAACAATGAGGATTGAAAGTGCGCAAGGAATTGGATGCATTTTTGTGGCGAAAATGTAATCAAGCAACCCTAGATACTTTGCTTGGTGTCTCTGAAGGGCAGTATCATATTGCACTTTCAAGGCAAGATTTTTCTCCGTTTCTTAGAGGGCTGTCACAAAATAAGCCGACTGATAAGGGCGGTTATGAATTCAATGTGCCAATTCAGCCTTTTGATGGCCCTGGCGCGGTGCCCCTAAGTGAAATAGTGATACGGTACATGGGGCCAGAATCCGGGCGCAAAGACTGGAATATTCGTGCTCAGCGGCCGGGTTCGGCTTACGAGCTTTGGCGTGAGCGTGGTTATGTTTCAAGGCAGTCGGTAGGCGACAATGATTTCATTATAATAGCTCGCGACATTAATAACGGGTTTCATGGGCGCTGGATACGTTCCGCAGATTTTGTTGCGCTACCAGAAGAAATGAAAATGCCCATGACTAAATCTGAGGTGGGGTGGCAAGCGCTATGACAGTTGGTGTTAACGAAATTGTTGATGCTCTCAAACGCCATAGAAATGTCTTGCTGTATGGGCCTCCGGGTACAGGGAAGTCCCATATTATGAGAGCGGTCGCGCGGCATTTTGAGGCTGAGACGGCTAGTGTCAATAAACTATTTATTGATACTGGCGAGGAGCGGTTGCCATTTTCGCAGTCTGCAGGTGTAGGGTGTGTAACTCGTTGGGTGACGTTCCATCAAGGCTATTCATATGAGGACTTTGTGGTTGGAATGCGGCCTGTCACTGCTGGCAATGGTTTTAGTATCCAGCCTCGACCAGGAGTTCTCCTAGAACTAGCAGCTGAAGCACGTCAAGGTGGTAAAGGTCTGCTTCTTATTGATGAAATCAATAGAGGGAATACGTCTCGTATTTTTGGTGAATTCATCACGTTAATGGAGCATGATAAACGTCTAGATGAGCAGGGTGAGTGCACTGATACAACAGTAACAATCACATTGCCCTACCTGTCGCCGGGTGAATTCGTTGAGGTTAATTGCAGTAAAGGCGTTGAGCGTATAAGCCGCGAATTCGCTATGCCTGCCAATGTTTACACGTTGGCAAGTATGAACTCTGTAGATAAATCGATTTCCCCTATAGATACCGCTTTGCGTAGACGGTTCTTTGTAATAAATCTGGCTCCCACTGAGAAAGCTATTATCGAGGCGGTCGGGCTTTCAGATAGTATTGCATTGAAAGATTCGGCGGTAAGTGCAGATCTATCATCTCATGACGTAGCAGTACTCGGGGCTACTTTGCTGATCAAGCTCAATCGGAGCATTGGTCTGTACCTTGGTAACGATTTCATGCTTGGCCAGTGGTACTTGTCATCGCTGAGTAAGCTTGAGCCTGCTAAAGCTTCTGCTTCTCTGGTCGAGGCTTGGTTGTATCGAATACTTCCACAGCTCGTAGAGTTATTTCACGGTCGGGATGAGCAACTTATTTCGGTTTTGTGTCTGTCGAGCGGGAAGTCGGTAGGTTCTGGTCTTATAGTGTCTGAGCCAAGTTCAGATGAAATCGAATTTGGCGCGTCAAGCTATGTCGAGGTGGCCTCCCCCGCACCTCAGGACGATGAGGTCCTCAAGTTCTTATTGTATCTCGCTGGCTTGTCAGCAACTGAAGATTAACTTCCCCGTTTGAGGAGAGATGCGTTGACTTCAGGAGTTTTGGTCGAGAATGGACCTTGGCGTTTGCTTCGAGAGGTTGTTACAGCTCCGTCAGATGAAAGAAACAATACAGAGCGGACGATCTATAGAGCTAATAAACTATTACGTCGGTCATTAGGGCTGCGCCAAGATCCCATTGAGCTCAGGGTGACGGAAGGCGAAATGGAAGTCCGTGCTCGCGGAGTTGCGGGTACGCTCAGCTTTGAAAGGCTCACACTAAATATTGCTCCAAAGTTTGTGCCCAATGTAGATTTGGAGCAAGAATGGTGCCATAGCCTGCTGATGCTAATTCGTCATGCGAGTCCGCGTCATGTTGCATTCGGACGTAGCATACATCTTGGAGCCGCACGCTTAAATTTTGTTGACCTTCTAGCTATGGCTTTCATAGATGCAGCTGAAGCAGGTTTACGAACCCAAGTTATTCAGACCTATCAAGTCCAAGAGTTAAGTCTCTCCACACTTCGCGGTAGACTGAATATACAGCGGCAGATCCGCTCCATTGTTCAGCGCCCGCATCTCATGGAGTGTGATGTCGATCAACTAGATTCGTCTAATCCTTATAACAATCTCCTTAACTGGGCAGCAGTGGAGTTTTCAAAACGAGTTAGTGATCAAGGGGTCCGTCGTAGGATTATAGACCTATCGCGTATTTTGCCGGGGAGACCTATTTCAGAATTGGCTAGGCGAAGCCCAGTTGTAAGTCCGCCCCCTCAATACCGATCATGGGAGCCAGCGCTTGAAATTGCCTCTCTTTTGTGCTCGGGATTAACTCATGCCGGTCATGGGCAGCATCATGGGTATTCCTTCGTTTTCAATTTAGAACGGTTATTTGAGCATTTTGTAGAAAAGACTCTTGAGCGTGCTGTCGCCTATATGCCACTAGTCGGGTTAAGAAACCGTCGTCAAGCTACCACACTTTACGCGGTGCCAAATCAGTCTACCCAAAGCTCTTTTTACTCGAAGCCAGACAACTTGTTGAGTGATGGTGAACGGAATGTGGTAGTTGTCGATGCCAAATATAAGCGCCTTTCAGATAGTCTAGGTGAGAAGGATAAAAAACCGCAAAATCAGGATGTATATGAGTTGGTTGCTGCCATGACGGCTCACCAATGTGAAGCTGGGATCCTCGTTTATCCTAAAGTCGCTGGAGATTTATTGCTTAAGGATGGTAATCTGCAAGTTTGGCATGTTTACGCTTTTGGACGGCGTCTTACCATAGGTGCAGTCGCCATTGATCTTATGCAGCTGCGTAGTGCTGGGGGATCGCGTATAATTGATGGGCAATTGGCGAATGCCTTGAATAATTTACTTTCTCTTCATCAGGTATCTTAATCATTAATAAAGAAAAGTCGTTATGGCTCTGTATTGATCAAGCCTATATGGCCTTTGCTGAAGCGCTGAAGCCATCGTGCCAGAATGATCTACACAGCCTACATCAGCAAGCTGTTGCTAGCACTATGGAGGCTGCAATTTCAGCACTTCATATCCTCAAGGGGATATCACCGCCAGCAAGTACGGATGGCGAGCTCTCGCGTGCGTTGAGTGCCTGCTTCGGCAGGGCTATGGCGGGAGAGAGCGCTGAGAGTATCTCCGCTGAAGTTGGTGCGGCTCTGGAGCAGTTGCGTGGCCGACGTTTGGCTGCAGATAGCTACGATGTTCTTCGTATTGAGACCTCACCTGAGCAGCGTAGTCGGGGAGTATATTATACCCCTCCCAACCTTGCGGACACGATGGTCCGTTCGGCACTCAAATCCCTGATAGGCGAAATAAATTCTATTCAGGCCCTGAGAGAAATTGCCATTCTTGACCCTGCTGTGGGGGGCGGCGCATTTCTCCTCTCTGCTTTACGTATCACTGTGGAGCTTTTAGAGCAAAACCCAGTGTTTGTGCATATGGGAAAAACTGCATTGCGCCGGGAAGTAGCGAGTCATTGTCTTTACGGAGTAGATATCGACCCTGTGGCAATAGCTACAGTGAGAGCTTTGTTGGTAGCGGAAGTTGGTGCTGAAGATTGGAGTGTGGACGAGCTTGATAAGCACTTGCATATTGGCGACTCAGTGGGCGTAAACCGAAGTGACTGGGGCAAATGGTTCCCAGCTAGAGCGGAGTTAGGTTTCAATGTGATCGTTACGAACCCTCCTTGGAGTAAGTTGCGCCCGCTGAGACACGAGTTCTTTGAGCATATCGATTCGAGTGTTCGGCTTTTACAGGGAAAAGCGCTGGGCGACTACCTGAAGTCGCACATGAGTGAATTGATTCATGGTGACTGGAAGCAATATGTTAACAGGACTATGGATCTTTCTAATAGACTGCGAAGCAGTAAAGAATACGTGGTGAATGATTCTGCATATGGTGATCCGGATCTCTACAAATTCTTTCTAGAGCGATGCATCGTTCTCCTTGCGCCTAAGGGGATTGCAGCATTATTACTACCCTCGGGCGTGCTACGTGCACAAGGCTCAGCGCCGCTGAGACGGTTAATGCGTGAGGAAGGCTCCATAACTGAAATTGTTGAGTACATTAATAAAAGAAAAATATTTGATATCCACTCGATGTATCGTTTCGCGAGTATTCTTTTCAAAAAAGGAACTAGCGATGCACGCGCACTTGCGCGCTTTGGGGTGACTGATCCGGCGTCGGAGAGTATAGAGCAAGAGCTCTATCTCGAGAGTGATTTTCTTGATCTTGTGGGTGGAGTGGACTCTCTAATTCCGGAGGTTCGCAGCGACGCAGAGCGTAATTTATTAGCTAGGTTGTATCGAGAGCATCCTGTTTCTAAAGGTATTGGTGGGGCGCAGCTGTCATTTAAACGTGAACTGGATATGACTAATGATGCTGCGAATTTTATCCAAGCCAGTGATGCTCGATTACGAGGTTTTCAGCCGAGTGCCGATGGCCGGTGGTTGTCTAAATATTCTCGAGATGTTCTATTGCCTGTGTATGAGGGGCGAATGGTCCATCAATATGATCATACTGCCAAACAGTACTGTAGCGGGGATGGTCGCTCAGCAAAGTGGGAGTCTCCCGTTCCTGGGAAAGGTACAATCTCTCCGCACTTCTTCGTCACGGAAGAGTACGCTTTAAGTCGTAACTGGCAGCCTGTGGAGCGCGTTGGTTATTGTGAGATCAGCGGTCATGCTAATGAGAGAACGGTACTAGCAGCGCTAATACCTGCTTTTGCAGTCTGTGGGAACAAGGTTCCTGTGTTGAGGTCTGAAAGCGCTCAGCAGTCAAAGCTGTGGCTTGCATTTTCTAACTCACTTGCTGTGGACTGGGTGATAAGGCGGTGGGTCTCAACTACGATTAATCAGTTTTACTGGAGGAATATCCCATTTCCAGTAGGGCTAAGTTCCGCTGATCAAGCGCTTGTCATCAAAATGGTAGAGTTGTTGAGCTGTGCAAGTGGAGGAGCTACGAAGCCAGCAGTGTGGCTAGGTAGGCGCGCACAGTTGCGCGCCGCGATTGATGCTGTGGTAATGAATGCTTATAATATTACCCCGGCAGAGCGTGAAACAATATTGAAGGATTTTCCAATATTTACAAAAACCGCTTTCCCTGGAGATGAGAGATTTATTCCTGTAGGTGCACTTCTGGAGATGTATATTGAAGCGCACCTAAAAGGGGTGTTGAGTGTGGAGACTGTTCATACTATCTGCAAATCTGAATATTGCGCTGCAGCTTATTCGACTAGGTCTCAAAAAGAATGGCTTAATTAGAGTGGATTAAGTTGTGGTGTGCCCTTTGGTAGAAACTTACCATGCGGCTTATATGTAGTTGGTGTCAGGTATTTTGAGGTTATATTTTAATGATATAGTGCCCGAGATGATCAGGTTTTTGTGATGTGGTCTATGGGGTTATTGGGGGTTGACTACCAGGGATCACTGACCATCATGCCGACCGACTAGCCTCATCTTCTTCACCGTAATTGTTTGATTGCAGAATTATCAGCAGAGCTTTCCAGTAAGGGTGGATGCGATCCATCTGCCTCCAGTGTGTTGGGCGGATGAGAAGGGAGTTTTCGCTGTGTTGCAGCAGAACCCCTTCTTCCTGTAACTGTTTGATGAGGCGAGTGAGGTCGATGGGCTCAGGTGCTGGAGCGGCGACAGCGGCGACACTGGCGACAACGCCTACCGCATCTGAGTTGGCACGTGGCGACAATGTGGTGGCAGCGGCGGCGACACACCATAACTTGGTCTGCGAGCGATATTGCGCCCGATAGCGGCGCACGGCGTCATTGAGACGGAACATGGCGCACCTCGAATATGTCTCCATGATTATTCAGCCAGTTATGGGCAACCAGCTGCAGCAATAGCTCGAAGGTGTACCGCGTGCTTTTACGGGCAAAGCGAGGTCCGTTGCGAGTGAGATCGCGCAGGCGAAACGGTGGCCAGTTCTTCTTTATCAACCAGCGCAGCAGGCAATCTGCCTCCGCGCGCAGCTTATTTAGTGGTTCCTGTTCAGTCAGTCGTTGGTTCTCGGCCAGGTAGTAGTCCATCAGCGTAGAGGCGCGCTGAATGTGGGTGCTTTCCAAGACAGTCGACTCCTCAATCACTGCCATCACGCCGGCCATTCGTAGAACGTTCGCTGCGGCTTTGCCCGCAGCAGCTTGCACGTTGACCAACTCGCCGAACTCCCCTGACTCGCATTCAATGGTGTCATGAATGGCAATCCAGTCCTCCCGGGCGCGGGAGCTTAGCTCTAGGGTTGCAGGATTGAGGCCGCCGTCTTTAAGGCGTAACCAAGGTTTATGCATCAGCGCGGCAATGCGCTGCTGGTACAGCTGCACCTTTAGATCTCGGGTCAGGTCGATGGCTTTGTACAGCCGTTGTCCAACCAGACGCTCGGGCCAACTGATCAGGCAGCGCCCCAGGATGCCCTGATCTTTGATATCCGCGTCCTGAAGCAAGCGGTCGGCCAGGCGGGGTTGAAGCATCAAGTGCATGCTGAGGCGGCGATCATAGGCACGCAGACTTTCTCCAGTCATCGCGCGCGACCGATCAATCGGGCTACCGTCCCACAGCGTCGACAAGTGAGTGATCGCCTTGATCATGTTGTCCTTGCTCATGGTGCTGCCGCCCAAAAACTGCCCGCCCTCATCGCTGAACAGCCCCATGCTGGGCAAGCCGTGGCACAAGCTTTTGACCAGGCCCTCAATGGTCGGCTCAGCAGTGAGCAGTCTTGGTTGGACAGGTTCAAGTTGGGCGTCCAGCGCTAGCTGTGCTGACTTTTTCGAGCTCGGTGACTTCGCGGTGAGGCTCATTGCAGCTCGGTGCGCCTTGAGCTGTTCGCCATAGGCGATCCACTGCTGTCTTTCCCAGTCCCGTACGGCCTGCAGCGCAATATGGTCCACCGCGCTTTTGCGATCTCCCGAGCAAGCCACTGTCAGCAAGTACAGCGACAACGGATAGATTCGGCCGTCGAGGTGAACGTTGGCGTGCGCTTGGCTCGCCAAAGCTGCCGTGGCTAGAACAGATTGCGCGGCCATGGCGTAGGGCGCGCCGATCACATCGGCCATGCGTTCCACGGTAGGCCCCAATAGATCGCCCAGCGCCGCGACCGGGTAGGGTAGGGGCGTAATCTGCTGTTCCAACAAGGGGCGTGGTGGCCCTTGTACTTCGCGCAGTTGCATAGCCGTCCTCCATAAATTATCGATCTCTCCCTCACGTCATCCCGCCAAGAATGCTGAGTGTTATCAGGGATCAAGGCCCCTGCGACCTGTGAGGGTGTCCTCTAACGCGGGACTGGCGGCTCTTTACGACCAGGAGCAAGGGCATCTCATGATCTGGCCTCCTGAGCACCGTTACCGGTGGGCGGGTGGAGGCTGCATTGGCTGACGAGACCAGCGCCGCGAGATCCTGAGCCACAAGCAAGCAGCAATGCGATGACCGGGGCATGCCTGACTGTCAGTCAGGTGCAGTCCATTCCTTGGGCTGCGGCACCATCATCTACAGCGCTGTTGCTGGTGACTTCGGCGTTTGTCACGCCGATTGTCACGAGGGGGATTGCCGCAAAGCCATGTGCGATCAGGGCTGCAGCAGTGTCAGGAGCGCCCGTCTCTTTTCTGGAAAAAGAGACGGGCGCAAGTTGGCGCAAGAATCGGCCAAGCGATTAGATTGCTGCAGGACAGCGCAGTACGGTGTAGCTGGCGCACGAGGGCCATGAGGTTAAAGAGCACCCATCACCGGGAAGGTGACCGGGCGAGCTGCCGGATGCTAATCGCCCTTGGGAGAACCACCGCATGAAGCGGCGTGACCTTGAAGGTTCGGGCCACCTGGGTGCTGCCAACGGCAGCTCTTCGAGGCTTCTTTCTAGCGCCGGTGGTATGGGTGGGTCAATCAAGTTAGGCACCGCTCATTGCGCCAAAATTCGATAGCGGAAAGTGGTAGCCGTGAGTGGTGGTGAGTGGACGACGGGCCGTTTGTCGCCTTGTTGATGCGAGCCCCTGAGCATGGGAATGCGGAGCCTTCCCATGCTCAGGGGCTTTGCCTGAAAAGCGCAGAGCAAACGGAGAATTGGCGACGGTCGCTATACCAGTCGCCATTCTGTACCCCACGTATTTCAACGTGTAGCGCCGTTGTCGCCGCTGTCGCCAAAACAGTCAGCTTGCGCTTGTAGGCGGGTCAGCGGATCGGCACTACGTTCTTGTCTCTGACTTGGCCATATGCTGAGGCGAGCAGGTTGCCGGTCGCGGCTTTCAGGATGTACTCACTCCACCAAGCCATCATCGGACGCCGGCGCTCGATGTAGTCGGCTCGGTTGTAAGCACTGCGCACCTCATCCTTGTCTACGTGAGCTAGTGCGACTTCGATGAGCTCCGGATCCCACCCATGCTCATTCAAAATGGTGCTGGCCATCGAGCGCAGGCCGTGGCTGACCAGGCGATCCTGGAACCCGATGCGTTTCAACGCCATGTTGGCAGTCTGGCTATTGGCGTGGGTACGCGGATTTCTGTCTGACGGGAAGACGTATTCGCGATGGCCGCTGTGAGTTTTTAGTGATTGCAGCAGCGCGACTGCTTGATCACTCAACGGGATGCTGTGTGGGCGGCGCTTTTTCATTCGCTCCGGAGGGATGGTCCAGACACGCCTTTCAAAATCAATGTCTGCCCAGCGAGTAGTCGCCGCCTCGGCGGGGCGAGTCATCGTGTGCAACTGCCATTCGATCAGGCATCGGGTGGTGCGTTTGATACTGGCGTTCGCGATTTCCAGCATGAGCTCGGGGAGCTCATCTGGTGGAAGAGCAGCCATGTTTTCTTTCTTCGGCTTCTTAAATACAGCACGAATTCCATTGAGCGGATTCGCGTGTATCAGGCCGGCGTTCACCCCATAGGTCATGATCTCGTTGAGTCGTTGGCTCAACCGCTTCACAGTCTCCAGGCTTCCTTTCGCCTCGATTGGGCGGAGGATTTTGATGACCATCGGGGCGCTGATTTCGGAAAGCGGCGTTGTCTTCAAATCGGGGAACACGTGCAGCGTGAGCGATCGCCAAATGTCCTCGGCGTAGGCGGGGGTTACCGAGTCTTTCTTCAGCTCGAACCAGGCGGTGGCCACCTTCTCGAAGGTGTGCTCGGTCTCAGCAAGCTTGGCTTGCCTTACCTCATCACGTTGGACCTTGGGATCAA